>Bissell_p1__coassemble_386_pt1 | contig 31327 bp, 27 predicted proteins | sample Bissell_p1__metabat2_low_PE_043 | metagenome-assembled genome bin Bissell_p1
CCATTTTCAATACATTCCAGCAGGCTCTGCTGCTGTTTTTTATTGAGATACTGGATCTCATCCAGATAAAGCAGGATGCCCCCTGCCCCTGCCAGGGTACCAATATCCTGCAGCACCGCCTTGATATCACCGGTCCCGCAGGAAGTACCGTTCAGTTTATGCAGGGTCATGCCGCTGTTCTCGGCGATGATGCGGGCTACGGTGGTCTTGCCCGTGCCAGAAGGACCATAGAAGATCATATTGGGGATACGTCCGCTCTCGATCACCTGACGGAACACCCGGCCCGGCGCCAGCAAATGCTGCTGGCCGCACACCTCGGCCAAGGTTTTGGGGCGCATACGCTGCGCCAGCGGCTCGTTCATGGGCGGGCACCTCCTTGTTTTGCTTGCTGTAAAAGCTCCAGTGTAGATATAAGTATACCGCATTCTTGTACAGAGGACAAGATTTTTTGCAAATGATTCTTATTATAATCTATCTTTAACCGGGCACAGCCTCCCCCGCTCGGCTTACAGGGCAAAAATTCTTCTGGATACGCCCGGGGCCCTCCCCTATTACTTTACAACCCGCACAAAAAATGTTATTATCACAGATAAGATGTCCCTATCCCGGTTTTGTACCGGACAGGATACCGAATCTGTCAAAAAAGAGGGAAAGCCCATGCCTAAAAAGACCCTGCCGCCGGAGCAGCTGGCGGCCAAAAAAGCCTTGGCTCTCACGGTGATCGACCGGCTGCGGGCGGAATACCCGGATGCTGCCTGTACGCTGGATTATGACCACGCCTGGCAGCTGCTGGTCAGTGTGCGGCTGGCCGCCCAATGTACCGATGCCCGGGTCAATGTAGTGGTAGAGGATCTGTTTGCCCGCTATCCCAGTGTTGAAGCACTGGCCGCTGCCGAACCCGACGAGATCGAAGCCATTGTACGCCCCTGCGGACTGGGCCGCTCCAAGGCACGGGATATCTCGGCCTGTATGCGGATGCTGCGGGACGAATACGGCGGCAAAGTGCCCACCACCTTTGAACAGCTGTTGGAGCTGCCGGGAGTCGGGCGCAAAAGCGCCAACCTCATCATGGGGGATGTGTTCGGCCAACCCGCCATCGTCACCGACACCCACTGCATCCGGCTGTGCAACCGCATTGGTCTGGTGGATGATGTAAAGGAGCCGCAGAAGGTGGAAATGCTGCTGTGGCAGATCATTCCCCCAGAGGAAGGCAGCGATCTATGCCATCGGTTCGTATTGCACGGCCGGGCGGTGTGCATGGCCCGCAGCCCGGACTGTGCCCGCTGTTGTTTGAAGGATGTGTGCCTTATGGCCCAGCAAGAAAATGCTTGATCCGCCGCAGAGCGGAAAAACAGAGGAGGTTTTGCAATGTTTTCCTTTTTGTTCAGTTTGGTGATCGGCGCCCTGGCCGGTTTTGTGGCCAGCCGTATCATGAACAGTGAGAGCTCCACCTGGCGCAACATCGTGTTGGGCGTGCTGGGCGGTTTTGTAGGCAACCTGGTATTCGGTCTGGTGGGTCTGACTGCCACCGGTTTCATCGGTGACATCATCGTGTCCATCGTGGGTGCCTGCATCTGCATCTGGCTGGGCCGGAAGATGTTTGGCTGAGCCGGACGGCAGCTTTTTCTGCCTAAAACAAATGAAAGCGCGGTGCGCATCCTCGAACGGATAGCGCACCGCGCTTTTTGCTGTTCTTTCGGCGCCGGCCGAAAAAACTTTTGTTACGGGGTCAGACGGTTGGGGCCGCGGAACAGGAACTCGGCCTCCTTGATGGGCAGGCCCACCAGCAGCATGGTCAGGCGGTCGATGCCCAGACCGAAGCCGCCGTGGGGCGGGCAGCCATACTGGAAGAACTCCAGATAGAACTTGACATCCTCTGCCAGGCCCTTCTCCTCTGCCTGCCGCTTGAGCACCTCATAGCGATGCTCACGCTGTGCGCCGGTGGTGATCTCCACACCGCGCCAGATCAGGTCGTAGCCCTGAGGCACACCGTTTTCGTCCCGCATATGGTAGAAAGCACGTTTCTCCGCAGAATAGTCGGTGACGAACAGGAACTCATGGTTATAGTGCTTCTTCACCCAATCGTAGCTCAGACGCTCTGCCTCAGTGGTCAGATCGCCCTTTTCGGCCTCATCCACCACATAGCCAAAGTCCTCTTCCAGGCCCTGGTACAGCTCGGCCAGGGTGACCACCGGGAACGGGGTCTCAGGAACGATGACCTCCTGGCCGAACAGCTCCTGGATCTGGTCGCCGTAGGCTTCCTTCACCGCAGCAAGGCCGGCTTTCAGCAGCTCTTCCTCCATCTTCATCACATCCCGGTAGGAGGTGATGTAGCTGAACTCCAGGTCAAAGCCGGAGAACTCGGTAGCATGCTTGCTGGTAAAGCTCTTCTCTGCACGGAACACAGGGCCCGTCTCAAAGATGCGCTCAAAACCAGCGGCCATTGCCATCTGCTTGTAGAACTGGGGGCTCTGTGCCAGGTAGGCATTGCCGTCGAAATAATCCACCTTGAACACCTCAGAGCCGCTCTCGCTGGCTGCAGCGATCAGCTTCGGGGTATGGATCTCGATAAAGTTCTGCTCCAGCAGGTAACGGCGCATGGCGTTGACCATGCAGCTCTGTGCTTTGAACATCAGCTGGTTTTCATCGGTGCGCAGATCCACCCAGCGGTAGTCAATGCGCTGGTCGATGCTGGAGCGCTCCACTGCCTTCTTCTTCTTGGTAGCTGCGATCGCCTTGCGTGCAATGGGCAGTGCGTCGGCAATGCTCTCCACCTGGATCTCGGTGGGGATCATCTCGATGCCGCCCATCTTTACATAATCATTGGCCACCACTTTGCCGGTGACAGTGATCACCGAATCAGCGGTCAAGGTGTCGATGGTGTCCACCAACTCCGGATGATCCGCCTTTTCCACCGTGATCTGAAGTTTGCCGGTGATATCCTTCAGCACAATAAAGGCCATAGCCTTGCTGTTGCGCAGGTTCTCGATAAAGCCCTGCACTTTAACAGTGCTGCCGATCGAGTTTTGTACCTGGTTGATGTAGGTGCGCTCCATAGAAATCCTCCTTGACGATACATTGGTCTCATCTATCCATTATAACGCATTTTTCGATGAAATCAACCCAAAGAACAGGGCGAGTTCAGCTTCTTTTAGAAAAAGCAGCGGCTGTCAGTCCTGCTTTTGCTGGCGGTCCAGCGTGCCGGTGCCGCCCTCTACGACTCCATCATGGGCCAATACCGCTTTGATGGTGCCAAAAAAGCAGCGCACATCCAGCCCAAAGCTCAGGTTCTGCGCATAGTAGCCATCCAGGCGGGCCTTTTCCGGGATCTCCAGTTCATCCCGGCCGTGGATCTGTGCCCAGCCAGTCAGACCCGGCCGCAGATCGTTGGCTCCGTACTGATCCCGGGCATCCAGCAGGTCGTATTGGTTCCACAACGCAGGACGGGGGCCGATGACCGCCATATCCCCCACAAAGATATTCCACAGCTGCGGCAGCTCATCCAGGCTGGTGCGGCGCAAAAAACGTCCCACCCGGGTAATATACTGATCCGGGTCCTGCAAAAGGTGGGTGGGCATATCATGGGGTGTATCTATGCGCATCGTGCGGAACTTGAGGATCTGAAAATGCTTTTTATTTTTGCCCACCCGTTTCTGCCGGAAAAAGACCGGCCCGGGAGAATCCAATTTGATAGCCACGCTTAAGATCAAAAACAGCCAGGACAGGCAGATCATCCCGCCCAAGGACAAAATGATGGCCAGCAGCCGCTTGATGTAGTTGCGATACATAAAAGCCTCCTTATCATGGCGGGGCATCCGATGCCGAACCCCGTCGGGTCAGACCTTATTATAGCAATGCAGGGCTGTTTTTGCAATCCCAACCGGGGTGGCAGAGCCGAGGGCGCTTGCCCGCAGACCCTGTTGCTGCGCCGCGGGTGTTTTTTGTCAAAAAAGCTGCAGATCCCTGCGCTGCACTCTTGTCTTTTTGAGAGAGCAGCAGTATAATAGCTTTTTGGGTGTGCTGCAGACAGCGGAACTGGCAGCACATAGACCTGTACCGGACAAGCTGCCCATTTAAGGGCCATATATTTGAAGGAGGAATCAAACAACCATGGCGCAAAAGTCCCTGGCAACGGACCTGACTACCGGCCCGATGCTCAAAAAGATCGTCCTGTTCTCTCTGCCGTTGGCGGCATCCAGTATTTTGCAGCTGCTGTTCAATGCGGCCGATGTGATCGTGGTCGGACGCTTTGCCGGCAGCACAGCGCTGGCTGCGGTGGGTTCCAACGGTGCCCTGATCAACCTGCTGGTCAACTTGTTTGTAGGACTGTCCCTGGGCGCCAATGTAGTTGCTGCCCGGTGTTTTGGCGCAAAGGATGAGAGCGGCGTGCAGGACACGGTGCGCACCTCTGTCACGCTGGGACTGGGCAGCGGCATTGTTCTGGCGGCAGCTGGTTTTTTGGCCTCTCGCGGGCTGCTGGAACTGATGTCCTGCCCGGAGGATGTGATCGAGCTTTCTGCCTTGTACCTGAAGATCTACTTTTTGGGGATGCCGGCTGCTATGCTGTACAACTTTTGCGCTGCCCTGCTGCGGGCGGTTGGTGATACCCGCCGCCCGCTGATCTGCCTGGCTGTATCCGGCCTGGTAAACGTAGGGCTGAACCTGGTGTTCGTGATCGGGTTCCATATGAGCGTTGCGGGTGTAGCTCTGGCCACGATCATCAGTCAGGCGGTCTCTGCTGCAATGGTGGTCAGCCTGCTGGTCAAGGAGCAGGGTGCGCTGCACCTAGATCTGCACCATCTGGGGCTGCACCAGGGAACTCTGCGTCAGATCCTGCGCATCGGACTGCCGGCGGGCCTGCAAAGCACTGTATTCAGCCTCTCCAATGTTGTGATCCAGTCTTCCATCAACTCGTTTGGTTCGGTGATCGTGGCCGGCAACTCTGCCGCCTCCAACCTGGAAGGCTTTATCTACACCGGCATGAACGCCTTTGCTCAGGCTGCCGTCACCTTTACCAGCCAGAACATCGGCGCACGCCGGTACGACAACCTGGACCGTGTGATGCGCAACTGCCTGCTGTGTGCGGTAGGTGTAGGCGCTGTACTGGGCGGCGGCGCCTATTTGTGCGGCGAAAGCCTGCTGCACTTCTACTCCTCTGACCCGGCTGTTATTGCCGCCGGACTTGCCCGGATGGAAATCATCTGCACCTTCTACTTTGTATGCGGCTGCATGGACACCCTGGCCAGCGGCCTGCGCGGCCGGGGATACTCGGTACTGCCTATGGTAGTCAGCCTGGTGGGCAGCTGCCTGCTGCGCGTAGTATGGGTGGCCACCATCTTCCAGACATTCCACACCACTACGGTACTTTATCTGAGCTATCCGGTGAGCTGGGCGCTGACGGCCGCTGCGCATCTGGTGTGCCTGCTGGTGGTGCGCCGCAAGACCCAGCAGCAGCTGGAGGCGGGCGCCCTGTAAACCCTGCCCCGGCATCTTGGGCCAGCGCATCAGGATATGCTGAGATTTTTGGCGGCAAAGCCGTTTTATAAACCCGAAAACTGTGGTATACTAGGGCTGCGGCCCGCCGCAGAAACTAGTTCAAAACCGGAAAGGAAACCCTGCCATGAAAGAGCCCAGCTATCTTAGCTCCAGCCGCTTAGGCGGCGCAGTGATCAGCGACCGGGTGGTGGCCAGCCTTTTGCAAGAGCTGCGTACCGGACGCTATGCCGGGGCCACCCGTCTGCCTGCTGAGGTGGATTTGGCCGCAGAGATGGGCGTGAGCCGTACCGTGATCCGTGACGCTTTGAGTGAGATGGAGCGGGACGGCTATGTAGAGCGGGTGCGCGGCATCGGCACAGTGGTCAACCGTACTGTGCTGGGACTGCGCAGCCGTTTGGACCAGAAGCTGGAATATTACCCCCTGATCCGCAGCTTTGGCAGCTACCCCCACGCAGACGGCATCCATATCTATCCCATGCGTGCTGGGGAGGATCTGGCCCACAACCTGCAGATCGCCCCTGGGGACGAGGTGATCTGCATCAAAAAGCGCATCCTTGCGGATACCACCCCTGTGATCTACTCGGTAGATTACCTGCCCCGCGCTCTATTTGATACCCGTGACTACACCCGGCTGGACTTGTCCGGCAGCGTGTTTGACATTTTGGAGAAGGACTGCCATCAGCAGATCTCCTCCAACGTCGCTCATCTGAAAGCCAGCTGCGGAGACGATGCGATCCGCGCCGCCATGCGGCTGGCCCCAGGGGAAGCAATGCTGCTGCTGGACGAGATCTGCTTCAACCGCCTGTGCCGGCCGGTGATGCGGTCATTGAGTTATTATACCAATTTCTTTGATTTTTCGATCCTGCGTAAATTGCTCTGAGTTATGGACGGGAGGTAACATCCATATGCGTCATCTGATCGACCCCTTAGACTTTACCCATCAGGAGATCTGCGCCCTGCTGGACCTGGCTGACCGCATCTGCGCCGACCCGGCAGCCTACCAGGAGGTAGCAGCCCACAAAAAATTGGCCACCTTGTTCTACGAGCCTTCCACCCGCACCCGCCTCTCCTTTGAGGCTGCAATGCTGAACCTGGGCGGTCATGTACTGGGCTTCCCCAGCGAGACGGTGTCCAGCGCCTCCAAGGGCGAGAGCGTTGCCGATACCATCCGTGTGGTGTCCTGCTATGCAGACATCGTAGCCATGCGTCACCCCAAGGAGGGTGCTCCCCGGCGGGCCAGCCGCTACTCCCGTATCCCAGTGATCAATGCCGGCGACGGCGGCCATCAGCACCCCACCCAGACCCTGATCGACCTGATGACCATCCGCCGCCGCAAGGGCCGTCTGGATGGGCTGACCATTGGTCTGTGCGGCGACCTGAAGTTTGGCCGCACGGTACATTCCCTGATCAAGACCATGGCCCGCTGCCAGGACATCCGCTTTGTGCTGATCAGCCCGGAAGAGCTGCGGGTACCGGATTACATCATCAAGGACGTACTGGAAGCCAACCAGATCCCTTACCGTGAAACACGGAGCCTGGAGGAATCCATGCCGGAACTGGATATCCTGTACATGACCCGTGTTCAGAAAGAGCGCTTCTTTAACGAAGAAGATTACGTCCGACTGAAAAACAGCTATATCCTGACCTTGGAAAAGATGGAGCTTGCAAAGCCTGATATGGCTGTGCTGCATCCCCTGCCCCGGGTGAACGAGATCGGCCTGGATGTGGACGATGATCCCCGTGCTGCTTATTTTGAGCAGGTACAGAACGGCGTGTATGTGCGTATGGCGCTGATTATGACGCTGCTGGGCCTGGCAGACCCCAAAGCACCGAAGGAGGACAACTGATATGCTGAACATTGATGAAATCCAGAATGGCCTGGTGATCGACCATATCCAGGCTGGCACCGCCATTGGCTTGCTGGATCTGCTGGGCATCAAGTCCAACCGGACGGCCAGCGTTGCACTGATCCAGAATGCCCGGTCTGGCAAGTCCCCCTCCGGCCGCAAGGACATTATCAAGGTAGAGGGCGATGCTTCCTGGCTGAAGCTGGACGTATTGGCCTATCTGGACCCCGGCATCAGCGTGACGGTCATCCGGGATGGCAAGGCTGTAAAGAAGGACAAGCCCCAGCCGCCGAAGCAGCTGGTAAACATCGTTCGCTGCTGCAACCCCCGGTGCATCTCCTCTATTGAGGAGGAGTGCGACCAGATCTTTGAGCTGAGCTCCAACGGCAAGTACCGCTGCATCTACTGCGAGCAGGAACTGCAGGTCAAGCCGGAATAAGCTGCACACCTTCCCCTAAAAAGACAGCAACAAGCCCCCTGGTATTGTGTCCGCAATGCCAGGGGGCTTTGTTTGGTTATTGGGTTATTCCCGCAGGGCTTTTCAGACAAAGTCCTCCCGCATGGGGGTGAAGATATCCAGCAGCACCCCTGCCTCCAGGCAAGTGCAGCCGTGGACTACGCCATCTTCCTTGAGGATAGTATCCCCTGTGCGGACGGTACGGGTCTCCCCTTCTACCGTAAACTGGAACACACCGGACACCACATAGGTGATCTGGGTATGGGGGTGGCTGTGCAGCGCCCCCACAGCGCCGGTCTCAAAGGTGTTCTCCACACACATCAGGCCATCGGTATAGGCCAGTACTCGGCGGGTCACACCCGCACCAGCAGGCTGAGCCAGAGCATCGGCGTGTAATGCCCAGCGCTGTTTCTTTTCGATCATCGTTCGCTCCCTCGTTTTCCGGCTGCATAGCAGCCTGTTTTCTTTGTTATACCGTGTCGAAGACCGACTTGTCAAGAGGCCTCCTCCAAGCGCACGTCGTCCAACAAGCAAAAAGCAGACCCTTCGAAAAGGATCTGCTTTTTGCTTAAACAGAGCATTTATGCAAAAAACTTATCGTAGATACCAAACACAAAGATGAACAGCACGATCAGCGGCAGACCGTAGGTCAGATAGCCCCGCATCCAATCCTGCATCTTCAAGCCGGAGCCAGCATTGGCTTCTGCTTTATAGTTCTTCCAGCCCCAGCCATAACGGGACACGCAGAACAGCAGATAGACCAGAGAGCCCAAGGGCAGCAGCAGGTTGCTGACCAGGAAGTCCTCCACATCCATGATGGTGCCGCCAAAGGCTGCAAAGCCATCCCACTTCCAGACGTTGAAGCCCAGCACGCAGGGCATGGACAGCACTATGATCAGTACAAGATTGACCAGAGCCGACTTTTTGCGGTTCCAGTTGAACAGCTCCATGCAGCAGCAGATCAGGTTCTCGAACACAGCCAGCACAGTGGACAGAGCTGCAAACTCCATAAACAGGAAGAACAAGCTGCCCCAGAAGCGCCCGCCTGCCATATTGGCAAAGATATTGGGCAGGGTGATGAAGATCAGGCTGGGGCCTGCCGTCTGGTCCACCCCATAGGTAAAGCAGGCCGGGAAGATGATCAGGCCCGCTGTGATCGCCACAAATGTATCCAGAACGACCACCCGAGCCGACTCACCCAGCAGCGAGTGTTCCCGGCCGATGTAGCTGCCGAAGATCGCCATGGCGCCAATGCCCAGACTCAGGGTAAAGAACGCCTGGTTCATAGCACTGACCAGCGTTTTGACCACGCCGACTTCCTGCATACGGGCAAAGTCCGGCACCAGATAAAAGCGCAGACCCTCTTTTGCGCCTGGCATAAACAAGCTGTTGCCTGCCAGGACCACCATGATCAGGATCAAAGCGATCATCATCACCTTGGTGACCCGCTCCAGGCCATTTTGCAGACCCCTGGCGCAGACAAAGATGGAGAAGCACACGACCACCAGCATCCAGAACGTCATGGTGCCGGGACTGGCCAGCATCTGATCAAAAGCAGCGGTCACCTGCTCCGAAGAAACACCCGACAGCTTACCGGTGGCAGTCATATAAAAATAGTGCATCATCCACCCTGCCACTGTGGTGTAAAACATCATCAGCAGGTAGCAGCCCAGCAAGGTGAAATAACCGTGGATGTGCCACTTCTGGCCCGGTTTTTCCAGAGCTTGGTAGGCACGCACCGGGCTTTTACGGCTGGCACGGCCCACCGCAAACTCCATGGTCATAATGGGCAGGCCCAAGATCGCCAAAAAAAGCAGATAAAACAGCACAAATGCGCCGCCGCCGCCCTGTCCCGCAATATAAGGGAACTTCCACACGTTGCCGATGCCGATGGCGCAGCCAGCAGACAGCAAAATAAATCCGAGCCTCGATTTGAGGGTTTCGCGCTCCATTGGGATTCCTCCTTGAACTTTTGCAAACTGAATCTGTCTACTTCCCTGCACCGCAGCATAAGAAGTAAGACCCGTTCATTGTATCATAGTTTCAATAAAATGAGAAGTCGTGTTTCGTGCCCAATCGATAAAAGCGTTTCTTCCTGGGAATGGATAGATTTTTGTGAAGATACGCAGCCCGTTTTCCGCCATTTTTGTTGTGCCGCTTTTTTGCGGAATGCTGCTTTTGCGCCTCTCATAAGCACAGATCTGCTTCTTTCAAAACGTGCCTTTTCTGTGTGCCGCCAGCCTTTTATTGAAACGATGTTTCAGTATCTATTTTTCGCAGCGGAACATTGTATCCAACAGCTTGTCCATCTCCACAAAACAAAAGAATTACTTTTATCGGTTTTTTGCCCAAAAAACACAATATTTCCCCTTGACAAAACCACACCCAATCGGTAAAAATATAGTAAAGGGCATTGATAACGATTTCACGCCCCGGCGGTTTCTGGCCAAAACGCCGCTGCTCAGCCGCTTTGTCTGTCGTATGCGGCTGTTACTCACTCGATTATTTTTCCAGCCACTGCGCTATACTGAAAGTGAAGGAGAGATGTGACATGACGATTGCTATTTTAGCCCATGACTCCCGCAAAGAACTTGCGCTGCAGTTCTGCACTGCTTACAGTGCGATTTTATCCAAAAACACAGTCATCGCCACTGGTACCACTGGGCGTATGCTGACCCAGACCACCGGACTGCCGGTGCAATGCTACCTCTCCGGGCGACTGGGTGGTCTGCAGCAGATCGCAGCCCGGGTGGCTTGCGACGAGGTGGATCTTGTGCTGTTTTTCCGGGACCCGCTGCACGCAGATTCCACCAATGTGACCGAACAGAACCTGCTGCGGCTGTGTGATATGCACAGTGTTCCCATTGCCACCAACATTGCCACCGCCGAAGTTCTGCTCCGCGGGTTGGATCAGGGAGATCTGGATTACCGGGAAGCTATGCACCCTCAGGTGATCGACCCCTTCCCCTCCCGCCGGGCTGTATAAATCCGCCGCAGAAAACCACACATAAAAACGCCGCAGCATCCGAGAGTATATCTCTCCCAGGCTGCGGCGTTTTCATTCTCTTAAAAGCATGCCCGCTCCTGCGTTTGCACGCAAAAAGCCGTTCCCGGCATTGCCTTGCGGCAAATACAGGGAACGGCCCAGGAAAGGGGTCAGCGGATTTGATCGCCCAAAATAGGGAGAACTCAGATCTCCTTCTTCAGGGTCTCGGCCATGATGTAGCCATAGCACAGTGCAGCGTCAAAGCCCATGCCGTACTGCTTGGCGTCCTTCTCCTCGATGGAGCCGCAGACGTCGCCTGCTGCGTACAGACCGGGGATCGCCTTCTTCTCTGCAGTCAGCACATGGCAATCGGTATCGATCGCCAGGCCAGCGGTGGTCAGGTAGAAGGTGGGATCCACGCGGATGGCCCACAGGCCGTCACGGGTCTCGATGTAGGGGCAGCCACGGCGGCCGAATGCATCCGGCTCACCGGACAGAGCGGCGTCGTTGTTGGCCTCGATAGCAGCAGCCAGGTTGGGCAGGCTCAGAGCGTCGCTGGCAGCCTCGATGCTGTCGTAGTGGACAGCCTCGCCCTTCTCGAACATAGCGGTGTAGCCATTGAAGCCATATGCCTCGCTGTCACGCAGCTTGATAGCAGAAGCCTCGTCGAAGATGTAGTAGAAGGTGTCGCCGTTGTCCTTGTTCAGCTTTGCCTTGGCCATAGTATAGTGGTTATCGGAGATGATGTTGCCGATATTGTCACCATTGATGTTGACCATGATGCCAGGAGCGGTGGAGTGGATGAAGGCCAGCTCGAACTTGCTCTTGTAGCTGGACAGGAAGGCGGGCAGAGGACGATCCTCGCACTCCACAACGCCGCCTGCATCCAGACCCAGCTGGATGCCGTCGCCGGTCACGCAGGATGCGCAGTTGAAGAAGAAGTCCTCGTAGCCGGGGCTGTACTTCTTGATCATCTCAGCATTCTTACCAAAGCCGCCGGCAGCCAGGCAGACAGCCTTGCCGTGCAGGGTGTAGGTAGCGCCGTTATCGCCCTGTGCGCGAACACCCACAATGCGGCCGTTGTCGTCCTTGATCAGCTCGGTAACGCTGGTGGAGTAGATGATCTTGCCCTTCTCGTACATAGCGATGCGGTTAGCCAGGAACATCATAGCGTAGCCTGCGCCGCCCTCATAGCAGCCGGGAGCCAGGTACGGGGTGGAAGCGCCGTAAGCGGTAGCACCCTCGTAGTTGCCCAGGGTGTTGAAGCCGATGCCGATGCCGGACATCCAGTCCACCAGATCGCCAGCAACAGTATACTGTTTGGTCATGAAGGGCATCTCGCCGGTGAAGAAGTCCTTGCGCTGATACTTATCCATGGTCTTCCAGAAGTTCATCATGCCTTCCAGAGTGCCCATAGCAGATGCGCGGTACTCACCATTGACGTCGTAGTTGTACTGCATCTTGGAGCCTGCAGTAGCAACGCCGCCGTAGGTCATAGCCATGGAGCCGCCGGGGATATCCCGCTTCTCCACCAGGGTGACGCTGTAGCCGGCCTCCAGCAGGCGGGCAGCGCAGACCAGACCAGCGGTGCCAGCACCCATGATGACCACATCAGCCTCTTCCTCGAACACTTCGTTGGAGGTGGGGTTCTCGATCTTAGCGGAGAAATCATCCACATTATAGCCAGCCTGCTCAATGGCTTCTTTAACGGCATTCTTGATCGCCATGGAGGTGATGGAAGAACCGCGCAGGTTAGGCACATTGATGCTCTGATGCTCTACGATCGCAGCCGGAATACGGGTGCAGGCATAGTTGCCGATGCCGATGGTCTCCTCATGAGAGAGGACCTCACAAGCAGCAATGGTGCCCTCACGGAAGGTGGTAGCCACATAGACCCAGCTCTCGTGGCCCATGCCCTTGGTCACATACTTGCCGTCCACCGGTGCGGAGGGCTTAGCAGGTGCGGAGGAGCTGGCAGCCTCGGAGGAGGCAGCCGGTGCAGAGGAGGCCGGAGTCGAAGAAGATGCGGCGGAATTGCCGCAGCCAGTCAGCAGGCCAGCAGCTGCAACGCCCATGGTGCCCACAGCAGCACCACGCATAAAGTCGCGTCTGGAAATCTTGCTCATAAAGTCTTTTCCTTCCTTTTTGGATCTGTCTCACTGGCTGTATACACCAGTGTAGACGATGCTTCGTATTTTTCGACCCCCAGCACACAGGAAGTGCCGGGCTTTGATACAAGTATAACAAATTTCTCGACCAGAGTGAAATTCAAAAAATTCTCACATCCATAAAATTTTCTTATAAATGAATTGTCTATTTACGGGGTTTTAAGGATGTATTATAATAATGTTACACATCTATATCCTGAAATGGGAGGGACCATCTATGACAGTTTACCAACTGGAGTGTTTTATTGCTGTGGCAGAGGAACTAAATTTCAGCGCAGCAGCCGCGCGGATGTTCACCACCCAGCCCTCTATCACCTACCAGATCAGTGCCCTTGAACGGGAGACCGGGCTGCATCTATTTGACCGCTCCACCCGGCGGACGAAGCTGACTGCCGCCGGGCAGGCTTTTTACCTTGATATGGTGCAAATGACAAGTTTTTGCCGTCAAGCCTTAAAAAAAGCACAGGACATCCAGGACGCCGACCGTTCCCACATTGTTGTGGGGCTGCGGCAGCTGTTTGATTACAGCACGTTTTCCAACATCGTTGCAGAGTTTCAGCATGAATACCCCAACGCCTGCGTAGACGTTGTTCCTCAGGACAACCGCCGGCCGTTGGAACAGCTGCGTTCCGGTCAGATCGACATAGGATTTTTTTATGAGTCCGAGCATAATAAGGACCGTGACATCGCCTTCACTCCCCTGTTTGCCTTAGGGTATCATGTGCTGATGAACCCCAACTCCCCTTTGGCCGAACGACGTGCTTTGCATTTGGCCGACCTGAAAGGACAGAGCGTGGTCTCCTCCGGCTCCTTTGACAGTTTTCTGTCCGCATGCCAGGGACCTTCGCTGGAGCAGCTGGCTCAGGTCGGGGTGGATTGCAGCAAGGTCAGCCCCAGTTTTGAGGGGGCACTGATCATGATCCAGATGGGCACGGCCATGTCCATCGTTCCCTGTCTGGCCAACGCAGTGATCCCAGGTATGGTAAAGATCCCCTTGCTGGACTATCCCCCGGTAATGGTCGAGATCGCCGCCATGCGTCATGCCCCCCGGCTGGAGGTGCAGTCCTTTATCGAGATCGCAAAACGCCGGTATGGACGCTACGCCCACAACAGCTCCTTGTCCAGTCCGCAGCTATAAAACAGCAAAAACAGCGCCGCTGGTTTTGAACACCTGCGGCGCTGCATCGTTTCAGCTTATTTTATTGAGGGGAAAAGCGGATCATTCCAGACCTGCCATCTGCTTGATGGACTTGATGGCAAAGGTCAGGGTACGGCCACAGGCAGTACCGCCCATGACGCAGGGGTAGTTGTTCTGGAAGAAGCTGCCCGACATATCGCCGGTGACGTACAGGCCGGGGATGGGCTCGTTGTTGTCGTCCTTGGCCTGGCAGTTCTCGGTGATGGAGATGCCCTGCAGGCTGCACAGCAGCGAAGCGCCCAGCCAGCAGCCATAGAAGGGAGCGGTCTTGATGGCGCTCAGACGGCTGGCAGGCTTGCCGAAGTCCTCATCCTTCTGCATGTCGTACAGCTCGTTGTAGCGGGCCACGGTGGCGACGAAGGTATCCTTGTCGGCGCCGGTAAAGCCCATCTTGTCGGCCAGCTCCTCGATGGTGTCGGCCTTCATGATGAGGCCCTGGGCCTCAAACTCTTCCAGCTGGCTCTCCATCATGCCGGGGATATAGCGGGTCAGAGCCGAGCAGCCGATGGTATGGAAGCGGTCCACATCCTCACGGAAGTTGGCGTCGTGGATCATGGCGTAGACATGGCCGGGCTGCTGGAAGGAGGCGTGGGAAGCGTTGTCGTACTCCTGGCTCTCGTTCATGAAGCGCTCGCCGTGACGGTTGACCTTCAGGAAGGGCTGGCTGCCGGGGTTGTACTGGCCTACGGTGCCGGGGAATGCCTTGCCGCCGAAGGAAGAGGGCGACTCCACATAGCCGGAGTTGACGCCGGGAGCCACCAAGCCGCGGTCAAACAGAACCGGAGCGGCCTCGGCATCCAGGTGTGCGCCGGCCCAGATGGCGGCGCGGATGCCATAGCCCTTGTCGGCGGGGGCGTAGGAGCAGGCGGTGGTGACGCTGGTGCCCAGGGGGTCCAGCTGTTCCATCATGTAGGGGTTGCCGGCGTAGCCGCCGCAGGCCAGCAGAACGCCCTTGGCGGCGTTGATTCGGATGAAGTGGCCGTCGTCGGTGCTCTGGGCGATGACGCCGGTGATGCGGCCGTCGCTGCTCTTTTCCAGCTTGGCCAGGCCGGTATTGAAGTCGATGGAGTAGCCCAGGCTCTCAATGTACTCCTGGAACACCTGATTGCGGGGCTTCTCGGCGCTGCTGTAGTCCACCTGCTGGACCGGGAACATCAGCTTGCTCTGGCTGATCTGAGTGTCGTCGGGCCACTTGGCCTCGTCGCCCAGGGTCAGGTTGCAGGTGTAGTTGTAGGGTGCGCTCTCCAGAATGCCCGACACAAAGTCGTGCATGGCGGCGGACTCATTGATCCAGGTCTTAACCACACGCTGATCGCAGCGGCCGCCCATGGAGCGGGAAATTTCGCTCAGCAGCTCGGCGCGGTCCACCGGCGGAACGCCCTGCTTCTTGGCCTCGCTGCTGTCGATGGTGCCGTACCAGTGGCGGGTCTCCATGACGGCGGAGTTCTGCTCGATGATGCGGAAGTTCAGGCCGTTCTGAGCGGCAAAGGCGGCGGCACACATGCCGCCGTTGCCGGCGCCCACGATGACGATGTCGGTGTCCCAGGTCTCGGTGATGGCGTCCTCGTCGATGTCGGGCTCGGTGCCCAGCCAGTTGTTCTCATCGCCGGTGGGCAGCTGAACCGAGGTCACCACCGTCTCGCCCATAGCCTGGGCAAAGCAGCTCTTGGCGGCCTTCATAACGGCCTCGGAGGTGATGGTGGAGCCCGACACGCCGTCGATCTCAGCCGAACCGGCTGCCAGCAGCTGCTCCTTCAGCTGGTCGGCGGCAGCAGCGCCGTAAGAGGCAGTCTCGCCCGAGGTATCCACCACCACGTCGGTGACGGCGGTCTCGCTGAAGGTCATGGTGACCTTGACGGTGGAGGAAATGCCCTCGGCGGTGCCCTCATAGGTGCCAGGAGTGTACAGCCCGCCGGAAGCGGAGGCAGAGCCGGAAGCAGCAACGGAGGAGGAAGCCGAATTGCAGCCGGTCAGAGCACCAGCAGTGACAGTGCCCATAGCCGCAGCAGCGGCAATCTTCAAAAAGCCTTTGCGGGAGATCTTATTCATGATAAGGGGTCCTTTCTGTTTTTGTTCCACCCGTGGATCACAGGCCCACGGAACTTCGTTCGACAATATTTTAACACAAAGAAGCCGTCTTGTCTTTTAAGTTTTCTTAACCAGAATTATATTTCCAGCACCAAAAAACCGGCACAGAAACTGCTGCAGCGTCCTGTCCCGCCCCAAATCCGAAAGCATTGATTAAGTTTTATTAAGATTTGAAACTATGTTAAGAAAACTTAACCCGATCCAGCCTTATCCACCGTTTTGAAACAAAAAGCAGGCCGATACTGTGTACCGACCTGTCTGCAAAAGCAAAGATCTATTCTGTCATTTCACTGGCCTTCCGGGGTAAAGATATAGCCTTTTCCCCAGACATTTTTCAGGTAGACCGGCTTTGCGGGGTTCGGCTCGATCTTGCCCCGGAGATTGTGGATATGGACCTGCACCGTGCGCACATCCCCCAGGCTGTCCTTGCCCCATATCTTGGCATACAGCTGATTTGCGGTAAAAAAAGTATTGGGATGCCGGACAAACAGGTTGAGGATCCTATATTCCATATCTGCCAGATGGATAGACGCTGCCCCTTTCTGGACGCAATGGCTGTTGGCATCCAAACTAAAGGCCGCACAGTGATATCCATTGGCACTGGGTTCTGCCGCATCCATCTGTACACGGCGGATGTTGGCCATGATACGGGCCAGCAGGATCTTGTTATCATATGGTTTCGACACAAAATCGTCTCCGCCCAGCTCCAACGCACGCACGATGGTTTCCGTATCGTCCAGGCAGGAAGTGAAGATGATCGGGCAATGGTGCCAGCTGCGCAGACGCTGACACAGATCCACTCCGTTCGTGTCCGGGAGCAGGATATCCATCAGGATCACGTCAAAGATCTCCCGCGCATGGGACAGCGCTTCGCCCCCAGTATCCGCGCAGGTGACAGAAAAATTTTGCTGGCTTTCCAGAAAGTATCGAGTGGTGTCCCGGATCACCGGGTCATCCTCCACCATCAGCACGCGGATCATAAACGGACTCTCCCCTTCTCTTTGCTTGTTCAGATGGCTCCGGGACGATCCTGCTCTAAAACGCATCCCCCGGAAAATCGCTTTCTTCTTAGTATACCGGATTCTGCGCTGGAGCACAAGGCTGTGCCTTCTCTTTTGCCGGGGTACCGTTTTTGAGGCTTTTGTGGAACAGACTGCCTTTCTGTGATCACCAGAACATATTGAATATGTTCATGATCAGAGTTATTGCTCCGCTCAGAACAAGACCCAGGATCAAGAGCACCGCCACAACTACAAACACCAGATTGACCCAAAAACCGCATCCAGAGCAGCCGCCGGGCTCCTTATCCGGGCCGCCAAAATTACGGTCGAAGGACGTTTTATACTGCGCATAGCCCGTGCTCCCTTTCCCAAAATAGCCATAATCTTTATCCGACATTTGCTGTGCCTCCCCCATCAGACTGGAATGGTTTGCTCCATATCCAAAGAATAGCACGTTTTAGGACCAATAAACAGTACCTTTGCAAAAACAGCGAAAAAACACCTTTCTGCACGTCCCGCTGCTTGGTGCAGCACACCCTCCCTCCATCCTTCCAGCGGATGATCTGCACCGGAACAAAGGGTATTTTGGCCACAGATGCACAGACTAGAGGAGAGAAAGTCCCTGGAACCGCCTTTGTTTTCCCAAGAAATGAGCGCAGCAATGAAAAGTTTCACATTGGATGAAAAGCTCTTGCGCATTTTTTCTAAGACATCCCCTAAATATCCATGGAATATTCACAATCATTTGGTAGAATTATAAGGGTTAGGGCGCCGCTGACGGCTTGAAACGCCGCACATCCCCTTGCGGCCCTCTGCACTGCTGAACAAGCCGCAGAGTTGCTGTCAGACCGCCCGTACGCGTATAGGCAGCCCACCGGATCGGAATCTTTTTTCCACTATTTCCGCTGCACGCCTGGCTCGTCTTTTAACAACAGACGACAAATGAACATACTAATATCAGATCGATCCCGGCAAAGGGGGCCGTTTGGGGCCGTGTACTTCCGTGCCGGCCGCCCCAGAAAGGGAGGACTATGCTCAAGCTCAAACACATCCGTAAAGAATATAAAACCGGCGAGCTGCTGCAGAAAGCACTGGACGACGTCAGTCTGAGCCTGCGCGACAACGAGTTTGTCGCGATCCTGGGCCCCAGTGGTTCCGGCAAGACCACGCTGTTAAACATTATTGGTGGACTGGACCGCTACGACAGCGGCGAAATGATCATCAATGGGATCTCGACCCAGAAATACTCTGACCGGGACTGGGACTCCTACCGCAACCACACGGTAGGCTTTGTTTTTCAAAGTTACAATCTGATCCCGCACCAGACCATTCTGTCCAATGTAGAGCTGGCGCTGACCATCTCCGGCGTATCCGGAGCGGAGCGCCGCCGCCGGGCCGCCGAGGCGCTGCAAAAGGTGGGCCTGGGCGATCAGCTGCACAAACGCCCTTCTGAAATGTCCGGCGGACAGATGCAGCGAGTCGCCATTGCCCGTGCTTTGGTCAACAACCCCGATATCCTGCTGGCAGACGAGCCCACCGGTGCACTGGACAGTGAGACCAGCGTACAGGTAATGGAGCTGCTGAAAGAGGTAGCCAAGGACCGGCTGGTGGTAATGGTGACCCACAACCCCGACCTGGCTGAACAGTATGCTACCCGCATCGTCACCGTGAAGGACGGCATCATCCAATCTGACACCGATCCTTTCCGGCCGGATGAATCGCAGCTGGAGCCTCCGGTGCATATGAATATGGGCCGGTCCTCCATGTCTTTGTTCACCTCCCTGGTGCTGAGCTTCAACAACCTGCGCACCAAAAAAGCCCGTACTCTGCTGACAGCATTTGCCGGCTCCATTGGTATTATCGGCATTGCATTGATCATCTCTCTTTCCGCCGGTGTCAATGACTACATCGCGGATATGGAGCGCTCCACCTTGTCGGAATACCCGCTGCAGATCCTTAGCAACGGCATCGACATCACTTCCATGCTCTCCTCCAGCCCCTTAGGGCAAGGCGTTGTCGGCTCACAGAACGCCCCTGAAGAGGGCATGGTCACGGTACGGGAGCTGATCACCCCGCTGGTGTCCGGCATCTCCTCCAACGACTTGGCCTCATTGAAGGCTTATCTGGAAAGCGACGCCGCATCTGCTGCACAGCACGCCTCGTCCATTGAGTATCTATACGGTGTATCTCCTCAGATCTATCAGATCCGGGAGGACGGCAGCTACCGCCAGGTCAACCCGGATTCCACCCTGGCGGCGCTGGGTCTCAGCGGCGTATCCTCCACCAATGAGGTGGTATCCTCCATGATGGATACCAGCGTATTCTATTCCCTGCCCCGGAACGAAGGACTGTACGACACCCAGTACGACGTAAAAGCCGGACGGTGGCCCGAGCACTACAACGAGTGTGTGGTGGTGCTGGCGGCGGACGGCAGTGTAACGGACTATGCGCTCTACTCCATGGGTCTGCGGGACAGCGCCGAGCTGGATAAAATGGTGCAGCAGTTTGCCCAGAACCAAAATGTAGACCTTCCGAAGGACTTCCACGCCTACCGCTATGAGGATTTTTTGAATATCCGCTTCAAGCTGGCCAATCCTGCCCAGCGTTATGTCTACGATGACGCCCACAGTGTCTGGGTGGATAAGAGCGATGATAAGCCCTTTATGCAGGAGCTGCTGGCAAACTCGGAAGATCTGACCGTGGTGGGCGTTGTACAGCCCAAGGCCAATGCTTCCGCCACCATGCTGGGTTCCGGCATTGCCTATTCTCCGGAGCTGGTCCCCCATATGGCAGACTTTGCTTCCAACAGCGAGATCGTCCACCAGCAGATGGCACAGCCGGAAGTGAACGTCCTTACCGGCCAGCCGTTTGGTGCGGAGGAAAAGGCTCCGGCACTGGAGCTGAACAAGCTGTTCTCTGTTGATACCGATCGCTTGCAGCAGGCATTCCAGTTCAACCCCGATGCACTGGATCTGTCCGATGTGTTTGATCTGAACAGCGGCGCACTGGATCTGGAAGGACTGGTGGATTTCAGCTCGCTGCAGCTGGACTTCAGCCAGCTGCCCGGTCTGGACCCGGACACCATTGGTGCTTTGATGGAAAGCCTGAGCCTGTCTATCCCTGCTGAAAAGGTACAGGCCCTGGCCCAGAAGGTGCTGAACGGTTACAAGGATTATGTGATCGGCAACGGATTTTTGCATCTGAACCGGCTGGACTTTGGCTCCTACCTGCAGACGCCTCAGTTCCAGCAGCTGATGAAGGAAGCTATGGAAGAGCTGATCGACAAGCAAGCGGTAAGCCAGCAGCTTTCCACTGCATTGCAGCAGGCTCTGGCCGGGTATTCTGCACAGCTGAACCAGGTGCTGCAGACTCAGCTGGGAAGTGTGCTGCAGCAGGTCATGAGCCAGGCTATGCCCAAGATCATGGCCACCTTGCAGACCCAGCTGCAAAAGGGTCTGTCCAAGCTGGCCAGCCAGATGGAAAACGCCATCAAGATCGATGCATCTGCCTTTAAGGATGCCATCTCTCTGAGCATGGATGAGACCCAGATCAGCGAGCTGCTGACTTCGGCTATGCTCTCCTCCAGCGCCACATATGATTCCAACCTGCAAAACTTTGGGTATGTGGACTTCTCTCGTCCCAGCCAGATCCGGATCTATCCCTTGGATTTTGAGAGCAAGGCTGTGATCCTGGAAGAGCTGGAGACCTACAACAACGCAATGACCGCACAGGGCGAGGAGGAAAAGGTGATCCGCTACACCGATCTGGTGGGCACTCTGATGACCTCTGTGACCGAGATCGTGAACATGATCAGCAGTATGCTGGTGGCCTTTGTGTCCATCTCGCTGGTGGTCTCCTCCATCATGATCGGCGTCATCACCTATATCAGTGTGCTGGAACGCCGTAAGGAGATCGGCATCCTGCGTGCCATTGGCGCATCCAAGCGCAATGTGTCCGAGGTGTTCAATGCCGAGACCTTGATCATTGGTCTGTTCTCCGGCATACTGGGCATCATCCTCAGCGAGCTGCTGCTGATCCCCGGCAATATGCTGATCCGGTCGGTATCCGGCAGCAGTCAAATGACAGCGGTGCTGCCGCTGGATGCAGCCGTGATCCTGGTGCTGCTCTCCACGCTGCTGACCATCCTGGGCGGTCTGATCCCCTCTATGAGCGCTGCCAAGTGCAACCCTGTCACTGCGCTGCGGTCGGAATAAGAGCGCTGATCCCTATCACAAATATTCCACCTGCGGCGGAGCTTCCCTTTCCCGCCACAGGCGCACAAAACCGGCATAGCCAAAGCTATGCCGGTTTTGTATTGCTCTTTTTCTGTTCCCAGATAAAACAGCAGGACCTCCCTGCCCTGCATCCAGTTTTCTGTCTACTGTCATAAAGCCAAAAAAGTGATCCCCCACAGACGCTGCTGCTGTGGTCAGCCCACAGAACCAACCACCCGGCCTCCTTCTTTTTTCAGAACACCGCCGGGAGGATCTGCTGCCGCTCTGCATCCACGATGCCGTAGGTATTCAGCCGAAGCTTTGGGATCACCGGCAGGCTGACAAAAGCCAAGGTCATAAAAGCATCGATCTCTTCCGAGATACCATACTCCCGCAGGGCGGCTTTCAGCTCTCGGAGGGTCTTTTCCACCGACACTGCATCTTCTGTACTCATCAGACCTGCAACGGGGAGAGGCAGTTCTCCAACCACCTGCCCGTTGACGGCAAACGCCAGTCCGCCGCCATTTTGACGGACCCGATTGCCAGCTAGGGCCATATCTGCATCGTTGGTGCCTGCCACGATAAGGTTATGGGAATCGTGGGCAATACTGGAGGCTACGGCACCGCAGCGCAGGCCATAGTTGCCCAGAAAGCCGATCCCCACATGGCCAGAGTTGTGATGCCGCTCAAAAACCGCCAGCTTGACGATCTTTTGTTCCACATCCACGCCGGGGGCTGTCCCGGGATGGGTCTGGAAGGGGACGATTTTTTCCTGGGTCAGCAGCTCATGAGGGGTCAGGCAAATGACCCGCTCCCACTCCCCTGTCTGCCGAAGCTCCAGATCCTGCAGGGTGATCTCGTCCATATGGAAGGAGTTCAGTACACTGTCAAACCGCACCTTATCCAGCTGAAGCGGAGCCGGGTGAAGCGCACGGCCCTTTTCGGCCACCAGCTTGCCGGCCTTATAGACCTGTTCCACTGTGAAGTTTTCCAGATCCGACACCACGATCAGATCCGCTGCGTAGCCCGGGGCGACTGCACCATTTTGGGTCAAACCGAAGTAACGGGCGGGGATCAGGCTGCCCATCTTGATCGCCAGGATGGGGTCCACTCCTGCCGCCACCGCTTTGCGGATGATGAAATCGATATGGCCGCCTTCCAGCAGATCGCCGGGGTGCTTATCATCCGTCACCAGCATGCACCGCTCGCAATAGGGCTCCTGGAACAGCGGGAGCAGGGCCTGAAGATTCTGCGCTGCAGTACCCTCCCGCACCATGATATACTGCCCCCGGCGGAGCTTTTCCATTGCTTCTTCCAACGCAGAGCACTCATGGTCGGAATGCACACCCGCTGTGACATAGGCGTTCAGATCTTTGCCGCTGAGGAAAGGTGCATGACCGTCCATCGGTTTGCGGGCCGCTGCACAGTCCTCGATCTTTTTCAGGATCTTTTCATCCCCGTGCACGGTTCCAAAGACATTCATCAATTCTGCCAGACCCAGAACACAGGGCGATGCGTAATACGGGGCCAGATCTTCGGCTTCCAGCACTGCACCGGATTCATCCAGGTCTGCTGCCGGCACACAGGACGGCAGCATAAAGTAGACCGAAAGATCCAGATCCTTTGTGGTCTCCATCATAAACTCCAGACCGGCTGTCCCGGCCACATTGGAGATCTCGTGCGGATCGGTCACCACAGCTACGGTCCCATGGGGCAGGACAGCCTGTGCAAAGGCAGGGCCGCAGAGCATGGAGCTTTCGATGTGGATATGCCCATCGATCAGACCAGGACAGACATACTTTCCTGCAAGGTCCAGCTCTGTCTCCCCGGTGTATTCGCCTATGCCTACGATCCACCCCTGGTGGATGGCCACATCTGCCTGTTCCACCTCGTTAGTAAAAACATTTACCACCCGGGCCCGTTTCAGCACAAGTTCCACAGGCCGTTCTCCCTTGGCAGCAGAGATCTGCTGCCGGTGTTGTTCTGTCTGCATAAGAGCCTCCCTTCCGCTTTGCCCCTGTCCAGAATTTCCGGTTTACTTCTGTGCTTCTGCCATCTGCCGGACGGCATCCTCAAAGCTGCTGCACTGGAAGATCGGCATGGAGCCAGCGAACATCAAATTGATGGGATAATCGAAGTTTTCTGCATTGCGTCCGCACTCATCCCGGTACTCCCGCGACTCGCCGTAGTTAGGGATGCGCTCCCGCATGGGGGTGGTGTCCCGCATATAACCAAACAGTTTTTTGCCCAGCTGGTACCCCATGCCGCACTCAAAACTGACATCGTTGCTGGGTTCATAGCCGCGGAAATCGTTCAGGTCTGCCAGGATGATATCGCAGTCCCGCACATGCTGCTGGTAACGATGGAACAGCTGCGCTGCGGTCTGGTACGGATTCTCCGGATCTGCTGCCGCCTCATTGTCCACAAGGTCCATCGGGGCAACTGCATCAAACCCATAGGATGCGCAGATCGCTTTCATCTGTTCGTACTTTGCACAAGCATCCGGGTCATAGCGCTCTGCACTGGCCAGATAAACCACTGGACGGTCATGCGCTGCCGGTGCGGCCGGGTTTTGCTGTGCTTTTTGCAGCCCAAGTGCCTGGTTTTTTGCATCCTCTTCCAGGTCAATCATCATCAGGCGGAGGCAATCCGAGAGGTCGCCCTCGATGACCTTGCTGGCGCCGACAATGGACGGTGCAAACGGAAGATCTGCATAGGGCAGCGGCTTATTATCCGGGCCGCAGACGACGCCGTCTGCCAGATGTGCGCCCTGCACCTTCCAGGTCAGCGGACGCTTGTCGCGGGTATAGCCATAGCAGCGGATGCCTCTTGCATAGGCCATTCCCAGCTCATAGATGGAGCCGCCGTCCGGCTCTGCCCCGCGGAAGGTCTCCAGATCCACCAGGATGGCCGTAGACTCATTCATGCAGCGGGCACAGTTCTGGAAAATAGCTTTTGCATGGTCACGCCGGTCCGGGCTGCTCATATCCACCGGGTTATCGCTGGGCATCGTGACCCCAAAACCGTAATACTCTGCCTTGCGGCGCATCGAATCCCAAAGGGTATAGCCATTGGTGTAAAAGCACTCCGGCCCTGCCAGGTAGAGCTTTTCCTTGCTAAACAATTTTACCTGCCAATCATACATAGAGGTCATTCCTTTCTTTTTTACTGCAGAACCAGTTTCATCAGCAGCTGCAGGAAGCGGGCGTGATCGGCTTTTCGGCCGATCTGCACCACCGGCAGATGCTCCCATACAAAGTGGTGACGGGCATCCAGCACCGTCATTCCCAAGGTCAGGCCGTCCTTGGTCTCCACGCCCACATGGCCTTCAAAGGTCTCCACAAGGGTAGGATCAATGGCGTATGCCACTGCCATACAGTCGATGCTGGTGCAGTACGCCTCAAAGCCCCGGCCATTGACAAAGCGGATCGCCTGGCGCAGGAACTTTGCCTCGGGTCGGCTGCTCTGGTCCAGTGCGGCAATGTCCTCCTCTGTCAGGTTGACGTCAAAATGGGTAGCCACATCCAGCCCCAGACAGGTGAGCTTGATGCCGGATTCATAGACGATCTTTGCGGCCTCCGGGTCCACATAAACATTCCACTCGCTTTGGGGCGTATCGCCTGTGCAGTTTGCAAATGCATATTTGTTCAGGCCAAACATACCCGAAATTGCGATGATCTCCCGGATCATGGGCACGATCTGCGGCTCCTTGCGCAGCGCCATGGCAATATTGCTCATGGGGCCGGTGGAAAGGATGGTCACCTCTCCGGGGTTTGCCTTGACAAGATCGATGATCAGATCCACTGCGTGCTTAGGGCTGCGGGGGGTCTTGGGTTCCGGCAGGAAATTTTCCGCCTGGCCATCTGCACCATGGGAGAAGGGATCTTTGGGGGCAGAACGGACCATCGGGACCTCCATCCCCTTGCCCACCGGGATATCCGTCCGGCCGATCATTTCCAGGACCTTCAGTGCATTGACGCAGGTCACCTCAGCAGGGTAGTTTCCGTTCAGAGTGGTCACTGCCAACACGTCCAGTGCCTCCGACTTACAGGCCATCACAATGGCCATGGAGTCGTCCATGCCCGGGTCACAGTCCAAAATGATCTTCTTCTTTTCCATAAAAGGTCCATCCTTTCTTTTGCCCGATCGTCCCCCTGACAGAGCGGGGCTGCACATTTGCTAAATATTTGCTAAATATTTTTTCGTTTGCTAAATCATATCATGTTTCAGCCCAAGAATCAAGCGGATCCCATCAAAAAAACGAGCGCACGTTTCCCTTTTTATAAAAATCAAGTGCCCGTCCTTTCGCTCTGTGCGTCTTCCACTGTCGGTGTAACATAAAAATTCCCCGGGGGAATCTGTGTTTCCGGCTCTTCCAGCCGCTCGATCAGACGGTCTACCGCTTTTTCTGCCATAAGGGTCAGGTTCTGCCGGATGGTGATGACCGGCTCTGTCCCCGGATGATCGTACGCTGCCAGCTTGAGATCCCGCCCGATTTGCAGCCCCTGTTCTGCTGCAGCTTCCAGCACGCCTTGGGTCATCCGCTCATTCTCCACAAAAAGGCCATCGCACCCTTGCGCCATTAAAAGTGCAAAGGCTTTTTTTCCATCCTGTACCGTAAAGGAACCATGGTAAACATCCTGCTCCCGGTAGGATGCTTTATGCAGCGCCATTCCTTCCTGGAAGCCTTGGAAGCGCTTTTTGGTCGTATAGACCTGCTCCGGTCCCAACACGCATCCGATCCGGGATGCGCCCGCCTGGAGCAGTTTTTCCACAGCAATGCGTCCGCCGTATTTATTATCGGATGTGACGAAATCGCTGAAGATGGAATAGACCGCCCGATCCAGCAGGACAAAGGGCACGCCATTATCCTGCAACGTATGCAGTGTCCGGGTCAGCACATCCTCTTTTTCCAGCGTACTAGGCACTGTGATCACCAAGCCATCCACATTTTTAACAGCCAGGCTCTCCAATATCGTCCCGCAGCGTACCGCATCATCGCCGCAGGTGCAGCAGAACACCGTATATCCCTTTTGAAAGGCATACTCCTGGACCTTGTTCATCCATACACGGAATACCGGGCCCTCCAGATCTGGCAGCACCAGTCCCAGCGTTTTGGTCCGCTGGCTGCCCGGGCGCACCGATATCTCACTTTGAAACTCCATCTCCCTTGCAATGCGCAGGATCTTTTCTCGGGTGGCCTCCGAAATACGGGAGTCCTTTCCATTCATCACCAGCGAGACCGCTGTTGTAGAGACTCCGGCTGCTTTAGCAATGTCTTTTGCTTTGACCTTCACGATCCTTCCTCCGCTTTGTTAAATTATTTTACCTCATGCCTTTATCCTACCGATTTTTAACGGGTTTGTCAATCCGGCGGCACTGATTTTCTGGGATTGTTTCTGTACTTTTCCCCCACCGTAAAGGCTGATGTGCATTTTGTGGTTGATTCGGTGTATAACAAAACCCGTCCTGTGTGGTTTAGCTGCACAAGACGGGTTCATTTTTTTATAATGGGCGGTTTTATATCATGCCCAGGATACGATGCAATTACACTTCAACTTCTTCGACGGTATATTCAAGGTACTTTAACGACGGCTTTTTAGGTATCGCCATTTTAGTACCATCAGCCATTATTTCTCGAAGCTTTTCCGCCTCTTCCCATGTATCATAAATTTGTTCCAGTATGACGTCCGGGGGAGTTGTATGATGTGAAATGCACCTAAAGATATATTTTTTTTCAGCCATAAAAACCCTCCTTATTCGCTGAATGTGGTTCCATTATAAGAGTTTTTAAGGCGGAAAGCAATAGAAAAGCCCAGTTCGACTGGGTGTAAGGAAGTGGCGATTATGTTTGTTTCAGCTTGCAATCCCATCTGACGATATCGCACGCCGCTTTTTTCATGGCACGGTCTCGCCCACTCCTTATAGCGGTAAACTTGTTCGGTGCGGTTACTGTGATTGCTTGCCGTTTCCCGGAATTATCCAGGCAGGTGTATAACCATTTGGCCATAGGTTTCGACCCCTTTCATTCATCGAACAGCTTGACTCCGGATTTCTCCAAAAACCGGGAAACAACCCAGGCCCCAGCGCCAGACAGCGCCAGCATAATCGCAAACCCGTTCAGAGCTTCGCTACACAACATTTGCCATTCTGCCATTGTAATCCCCCCTTTCACACTCTCAATGCTTCGTCCAGGTAGTAGCGGACTCCCCCGACTTTGATAAACACACGCCCTTCGGCGTTTTCGTACTGACGGTATCGGTGGGGCTGCTCACGCTCTCCAAAATTAAAAGCGGCCACAATCTTATCCGTGCAGCCGCTTTCAATATCGAGGATCTCCAGCCCGCCCCAGTTAGAAAGCGGGATTACGCCAACGGGTTTAGAGCCGGCATACTTCTGACGCATGGTCATTTTCATATTCCCCTTTTTGATTCTATTTTTACCCATTTGCTTGGGCGTTGGTAGTGGTTACGTCTGCCCCAGTACCACTAATCGTCTGGCGTTTGTAAAGACTAGATATCGGCGCAATCATGGATTTTCCTCCGTTTTTGGGCATAATAAAACCCGCCTACATGGATACAGGCGGGATGATTTGTGATATAATGGTGATAAGAGGTGATTGTGGTGAAAACTTTTGGCGATTTGTTTTCAAGAAACTCTTGTTACTGTTGCCTTGTTATCTTTGACATTTGCAAAGGCAGGTCAGTAATACGCTCAAATATCCCACTTATTATTTATGATAAAGAAATATTTGACGCTGAAAAACTTTCTCTTGATCAGAAAAGTGTTTTGACAAAGTGTAAAAACAAACCTTACACTTTAAGTATTGATCATGATTATTTCAAACAAAATCTTCAAGATTTTCCTGTCAGTAAAACGTTTTTCATTCCTCCAGAATCGCCTTATATTGTTAAAATCAAAAAAATCATTTCTTCTCAAACCACTAAAAGCAAAAAGAAAAATCGAAAAACCAATAATTGTATGGTTTTCAGGCAAACAAAAACAGGTCAAGACGCAGTCAAGCAATTTGATTCTGTTGATACTATAGCCACATTGCCCGATAAAAAAATTCATTGCCTAAATGTAAACTTAGGTAACGGAAAGCTGGGTTTCGATGGGCAATGGAACCATGGTAACAATAAGTAATTACTTACGCTTGCCCGATTTGGTCGGGAATTGGGGCATCTGAGGCCGATAGTCGCTATTGTCAAATCTCCGTCCCATGCCGCTGCCCTCCATATAGGCGCAGGTTCTAGGCGAACGGAGATCCCCTGTCACGCCGTTGATATCAACGGTTTCACCGTACAGCGCAATGGTCAAATTCTTATATTTACGCCCCATTTTTCCGTGAGGGTGAGCGTTTTCCACGTGTGCGGACGGAAGCCGAGAATGGCTTTTACTTTTACGAATCACTTGTCCTTGGGCTACGCGCGTGCGGGCGTACTTCACTTCAGGGCGATCCTGAAGCGGGGTGTTTTTGATGAACTCCAGCACGTCCATGCGGATATCCTGAGACCATTTTTCCAGTCCGCGATGGGACAGCATCCCCCACTGCTTGCCGTTTTTGACAGCGATAAAGCGGGTTCCGTCACTCATTTGTCCATACCATGCAAATTTGGGCACAGTATGGCCGTCAAAGTAAAAACGATGCTTGCCATTGGGCCGGTGCTGACAAACAAATGCTCTATGGTCAGTGATAGCCGGTGCAATAGTTTGCAGAGGGGCCTGTTTTTTATGGAACACCTTTGCCCGTTCTACGTCCGCCCGCTTGCGCATTTCGGCGGATTTTTGCAATACTGCCTTAACAGTTTCGGCACCAGGTGCAGCAGTAGGTCTGTTCAAAAGCATGACGATCTCTGCACGAACCTTTTCCGGGTTTAACGTGTCCGGGATTGATATGCAAACACGTTCCGTGTCTGCGTTTGCAAGTTCGGACGCAAGAGCCTGTACCGTGAAAAAGACGGCCTCCGTTTCAACGCCTTTTGCGGATAAAATCCGCAGGGCAAAGGGCGCAGTCTGGCCCCTGTTTAATACGCATAATCATGGTTTTCCTCCGTTTGGGTATAAAATTCTCCGTTCGCATACTTAAAAACGCCCGCAGAATCTTAATCATGTTATTCATGTAGGTCGCTTTGTGTCCCATTTTCAGTTGATGGGCGATATACTGTTTCAAATGGACGACTCAAATTTTCTCCAACTCGTCAATTTCATATTCTTTCTCGATCCACCTGGCAACAAATTTAGAGTATTTTATACCCCCAAGTGTTCGTACCGTTTGATTTTCGATTTTCTTGGCATACAAAAACTCTTCTATGTGACGTACAACTTCATTTTTTAGTCCTCCAAAATAGGTTGGTATGTCACAATTCAAAAGCGTTCGTATGTCTTTGTAAAATCACATTTTTGCGCTTGAGTAAATAAAACAAAAGACCGCCCTCTATGCTTTGCAGCACAAAAAGCGGCCTATTGTCGTACTTTTTACTTTGTCAGATCATTTCAGTGCGGATCATTCCGGCAGGTCTTCCGGGTTCTCCAGCGAATGCCAGACATTCTGAACATCGTCATTATCTTCCAGAGCGTCCAGCAGCTTGCCCATCAGCTTCAGCTGATCGGGGTCGGTCAGGCGGGTGGTGGTCATGGGGACCATCGCCAGATCAGCGGACATCAGCTCATAGCCCTTGTCCTCCAGTGTCTTGGTCACAGCGGAGAAGCTCTCCGGATCGGTGGTGACCTCTGCTGCATCCTCGCCTGCATCAAAGTCCTCGGCACCGGCATCCAGAGCATCCATCATAGCCTCGTCCGCATCCTTATCCTCCAGAGAGAGGTCGATGACGCCCTTCTGGGTGAACAGGAAAGCCACGCAGCCCATAGCGCCCAGGTTGCCGCCGTTCTTATCAAAATAGTGGCGCAGGTCAGCAGCGGTACGATTACGGTTATCGGTCAGGGTCTCCACCATAACAGCCACACCGCCGGGACCGTAGCCCTCGTAGGTGATTGCTTCGTACTCCGTCTTGTCGCCGCCCTCTGCCTTCTTGATGATACGCTGGATGTTATCATTCGGCACGCTCATGCGCTTTGCCTTGGAGATCAGATCTGCCAGCTTGCTGTTGGAAGCCGGGTTGGGGCCGCCCATACGCACTGCCACGCTGATCTCGCGGCCAATCTTGGTAAAGACCTTTGCACGGGCGCCGTCGGTCTTTTCCTTCTTGCGTTTAATGTTGTTCCATTTGCTATGTCCAGACATGGGAAAAAGCCTCCTAGATTCTATTCAAAGTTCTCTGCCTTCGGGCAGACGGCTGCGCCGTCCGGGTTTGGCAGTGCACAATATCCAACTTTATAAGTTTACCACACACTGCGACTGCGTTCAAGTCTTTTCCGGGGATATTCCCTTTTCCGGCCACAAAAAGCCGCCAACAGATGTTTTTGCTGGTTCGATCCACCAAAATCCCCTAAAAGATCACAGCAGGCGCAGTGCCTTGGGGTAATGATTTTTGACTCTACCGCCGGAAACTTTGCCGCCCCCCAAAGGCCAGCCGTCCACCAAAACGCAGCAGTACCCATCGGATGCGGTGCGGGCTTCGATCTCCTGTCCGGACAGATAGGCTGCGCAGCGGGGGTCGGTTCGGGTCAGCTGTTCACAGTTTGTGCACTGACTGCCGAAAGCTGTAAAAAGGTGGTGTTCCGGCACAAAGCGGCCTTTCTGAACATTGCCCACGAATACGCCTGCCCGCAGGATATGCAGCCGTGTCTGGGGGAACGGCACCGGCAGCAGCACGCCGCTGCCATGGACCAGCGCAGGCCGATCCGCCAGCTGCGGGAAGTATCGTCTTGCAAATTCCACCCACGCAGCCAGGCTCTGCGCTGCATTGGGT
>Bissell_p1__coassemble_550_pt1 | contig 23938 bp, 18 predicted proteins | sample Bissell_p1__metabat2_low_PE_043 | metagenome-assembled genome bin Bissell_p1
GAGTGCTGAAGCTCAAAAAGCCGGTGAAGGCTCAAAACAAAAACAGGGTGCGCCCTACTGACGCACCCCGCAAAAATCCACAGACAATAGCGATATGTACAACAGGGCGTTCCCCGTCGGGAACGCTCTGTTTCTCTTTGCTGGTAGTGTGATGAGCCTGTTCCGCCTGCCACGCAGCGAAATCGCGCTGGCCTTCCTCGCTGTTCCAGTAGGCAAGGATGGCCGGGTAGAATGCCCGCGCCAGACGGTCAATGACTTCATCGGGATAGGGGGAAGAGTTTGTAGACTTTTTCTTTTTGTTCAAACGCACGCTCCTTTGATCGTCCCACCGTGGCAAATTCGGGCGAGAAAATCAAGGTTCCAATTTTTATCAGGCGCAGGGGCGCGGATAGTTTCCGCCCTGCACTTGCGGCTGGTGGCCCGTTGATGGCTTACAAGTGCCTGTCGTTATGCGGTCTTTTCTTCTTCAAGGGCTTCTGCAAGAGCCTTTTCCAGATAGGTTTCGATTTCAGTCAGGTAGTTAGCAGGTCGCTGCATTGCGAAAATGTTTCCGAATTATTAAGACGCAAAAATAAGTAGAGAGTTTCGCTGCTTGTGTATGTTGGTCACCGTTTGCTCCGAACGAAGTTCCTGCCCCTGTTTGTGCAGCGGCGTTTTCCGGCTCGATCACGGAAAGTGTGAGGTCATGGCACGGTATCACGTTCAGACGGCTCATGAAAGATTCAAGGTACGTTATCCATAAAAGAAAAATACCGCCCACGCAGCACAGCGATGATTTTGTCGGATGAAGTAAGCGGCAAAATGAATCGGGTGTGTTGCGGGGCGGTAAATTCTCTCGTGGACTTTTCCTCACTGAAGTGGTAGTCTCACTGTGATGACCAACCACTTTCTGTGACTGCGTTCAAAATGAACACGACCACATTTTGTGGGTGGCTTCAAACCAATTCACAAGAGCGGTGGGATTTACAGGAAAATACCACCGTGTGTGGAATTCGTCAAGAGGATTTTGAGAGATTTATGCCAGTAAAGTGGAGAGAGTAGGCCTTATGAAAAGTCGTCATTATACATATTATGAGGAACGTCATCCTGATAACCACAGCGCCATTCTGTGATATAGAAACTACAGACGCTTGCTATTCCGCCATACAGATTCATCAGTGACTTCGGCGCATCTGCTCCGGCATATCTCCCCATTACGCAGGGCTTTTTGTCCAACTACGCAGCGGAAACGCCCAGTTGCGCAGGATGATTGCAACTCTTCCCCGGAATTGCTATTCTTTTGTCAATCGCCGTATACGAACGGCACAACATACCAAAAGGAGAAGATTTCATGGCAAACAAGGTTTCCAGAAGACAGTTTCTGCACACCGCATCCATTGGTGCGCTGGGGGCCGCTATGGCAGGGGCTCTGGTGGGCTGCTCCGGTTCCTCCGGCAGCTCCAGCACTGCTTCTGCCAGCGGTACTTACACCCCCGGCAGTTATTCTGCCACCTCCAAGGGCATCAGCTCAGACGTTACCGTCACCATGACCTTTGACGCTGAGAGCATCACGGATGTGACCATTGATGTTTCCGGTGAAACCGAGGGCTTTGGCAAGGGCATTGGCGATGAGCTGAAGGAGCAGATCCTCAAGGCTCAAAGCGCCGAGATCGACGGTCATTCCGGTGCGACCATTACCTCGGATGCCGTTAAGGATGCTGTTGCAAACTGTGTGGCACAGGCCAAGGGCGAACCAGTGGTCAGCACCACTCCCGGCCAGAGCACCGCAGAAGGTGAGAGCTGGCGCACCGCTCCCGATGCGATCACCGAATTTGCAAAGGAGTACACCGCCGATGTTGTCATCGTGGGCGGCGGTCAGACCGGTACACCGGCTGCCCGTGCCGCTATTGAAGCCGGAGCCAGCGTGATCGTGATCGAGAGCCAGACCGAGGACGCCATGAGCTTCCGCGGCGGCGGACAGATCGGCCATCTGAACAGCGAGTTTTTGGCTAGCAAGGGCATTCCCCAGATCGACATACAGGAGTTTGTTACCGACTGGCAGCTGCGTACCAACAACCGCAGCCGCTGCGGCCTGATTATGGCTTATGCCAAGAACAGTGGCAAGTGCTTTGACTGGATGACCGACAGCTTTACCGCAGAGGAAAAGGATAGCTGGAGTGTGCGTCAGTGGCCGCTGAGCAGCAACTATACCCAGAAGAAGAGCGGCATCAGCACTTGGGTGGGTACCCCCACCCTGAACGGCGATGCTTCGCCGGTCAAGCGCTGCATGGAGATCGCCCGCGAGAAGGGCGCAGACTACCACTTTGGCACCAAGGCCTGCCAGCTGATCAAGGACGGCGATGCCGTTGTTGGCGTGGTGGGCAAGGAGGCCGATGGCAGCTACATCAAGTTTACCGCCAAGAAGGGCGTGATCCTTTGCGGCGGCGGCTTTGGCGGCAACGCTGAAATGTGCCGTGACCTGCTGATTGAGATCAGCGACTACTGCTCTGACGATACCGCTATTGGCGGCATGGACGACGATGGCTCCGGCATTCAGCTGGGCTACTGGGCTGGCGGCCGTCTGGAGAGCCGTCCGCTGTCCAGCATGGGCGGTAACTACGTCTACCCCTGCAACAGCCCCGGAGACCCTATTGGCACTACCGCTGCACTGTGGGTCAACTGCCACGGTAAGCGCTACTGCAATGAGGGCTTTGGCGATATCGTGCTTGCAGCTATGGCCGGTGCAAAGGAACCGCAGGGTAAGATCTTTACGGTATTCAACGATACCATCCGCACCGATCTTACCTATCAGGCACCCGGCCACATGGCTATCGACTACGCTAATGGCGAGGACGAGAAGCTGGATGATATCATGCAGGGTGCCATTGACGGCGGCGATGCCGGCTACGAGGTGACCGGCATGGGCACTGTGACCGTGTATGCCGGCGAGGATGCTCAGCAGCTGGGTCAGCGTCTGGGCTTTACCGGCACCGATCTGGAAAACTTTGTTGCCACCGTAGCGCGCTACAACGAGCTGTGTGAAAAGGGCGTGGACGAGGATTTTGCTAAGGAGCCAGTGCTGCTGCGTCCGCTGAACGGCAAGCATATCTTTGCTTACGGCGCAGAGAAGGCCTTCGGCAGCATGCTGGTGACTACCGGCGGTCTGCTGACCGATGATAATAGTCAGGTGCTGGGCGAGGACTTTGAGCCGATCAAGGGTCTGTTTGCAGCTGGCAACAACTGCGGCGGCCGCTTTGGCTTCCAGTATTCTACCTCCATCCCCGGCGAGAGTCTGGGTCTGGCCAACACGCAGGGTATGATGGTTGGTCAGTACGTTGCTGCACTGTAAAAGCGGCATTTCTGAGCGTTTTTCTTTTTTCTTCTTTTTCAGGAGAGCTGCCCCGGTGTCGTATGTGCATCGGGGCAGCTTTCCCTGTCCGGCTGTCTTCGTGCGAAAGGAGTTTTGCCATGTCTGCCCCGCTGCATCTTTATTTGCACGTTCCGTTCTGCGTCCGGCGCTGCACCTTCTGCAACCAAAAAATCTATCCCGCCACGCCGGAGACCTGTAAGGCCTATGCAAATGCACTGCTGGCTGAGCTGGAAGCTACCGCATCGGATTTTTCCGGCGACCCGGTGCAGACGGTCTACTGGGGTGGCGGCAGCCCTACGGCGCTGTCGCAGGACGATTTTGCACGGATCATGCGCCGGATCAGGGAGCTGTTCTCTCTGGCTGCGGATACCGAGGTCACCGTGGAAGCATTGCCCAACCGTGTGGATGCCTCGTGGATGGTTGCCTTCCAGAACACCGGAGTCAACCGGCTGGTGCTGGGGCTGGCTACTGCTCGCATCCCGGAGCTGGAACGCATTGGCAGCGCAAACAATATGCTTAGTTCCGAGACCAGCCTGATCCTTCCGCAGCTGTTCCATTTGCCCGGGTATGAGGCAACGCTGCTGTATGGGATTCCGGGGCAGACGGCGGCAAATTTTGCCACCAGCCTGCGGTTCGCAGTCAAGTACAAGGTGTCTGCCTTGCGGCTGGACCCCTTGACCCTGCCGAAGGGTGTGGAAGAGACCGTGTGCAGGGACGAGGTTCCGGAGATGCTGGACTATGCTGCCCGCCATCTGACCGAGAAGGGCTACCATGAGTATCTGCCCGGACGCTGGGCAAAACCCGGGCAGGAATGCCGGGACCTGCTGGCGCGCCAAAGCACGGAAAACTACCTGAGTTTTGGCCCGGGCACTACCACTCGGGTAGACGGAGGTCTGTCCCGCACCACAGAGAATATTGCCGTGTACACCCTGCACCCTCAGGAGCCGGAACTGCTGTATAAGCCGGTGACCGGGGCATAAAAGGCACCAGAGGCCGCTGCACAAATGCGCAGCGACCTCTGGTTTTATTTTTTCTCTGGGAACAGCAGGGTGAGCACGAACTCTCCGTTCTCGCTCCGCAGACTCATCTGTCCGCCGTATTTTTCGGTGGCCGAGCGGATACTGGTAAGGCCGAAGCCGTGATTCTCCGGGTCGTCCTTGGTGGTTTTGGGCAGGGTATCTACCGGCAGATGCTGCTGCAGGCAGGCGTTGCGGAAATTGAGCACCACAAACCCGCCCCGCTTCTGGCATCGCACACTCAGGGCGCGGCTGTCCGGATCCGGCAGCGCAGAGCAGGCTTCGATGGCGTTGTCCATGGCGTTGCCAAAAATGACGCAAAGGTCGATGGGCTGTATAAAATTCAGCAGCTTGCCGTCCACTGTAATGGTGCAGGCGATCTGTGCCTGTTGGCATCGTGCCAGCTTTTCACCCAGCAGGATGTCCACGGTCTCGTTGCCGGTGGCGGTCATCTGCTCGTAAGGCTGTACTTCCTGCAAGACCTGCCGGATGTGTGCCTGCACGGTTGCCTGGTCGCTGCTCTGCTCCAGATAGAGCAGGATGTTTTTCAGGTCGTGGTACTTGCATCGTACCGAGTCCACCGCTGTTTTACGCAGCAGATACTGCTGCTGTTGCTGCTCTGCGGCGATGCGCAGTTGCAGCATGGTTCGCTTTTCCTCCTCGGCGATGGCGTAGCCAAGAAAGCTGATGTTTACCAGCAGCGCCAGCACACAGCACCCGGTCAGAAGCACCGGCACAGCAGTGGTCAGTTCTTCATTGGTCAGTGGCAACCAATAGGTGAGCCGACAGACAAACAGATAGGGAACAGCGGCCAGAACATACAATGCAAGTGCAGTACTGCGCAGGGCGCGCAGCTTTTCAGCCGGGCAGAAGCGGTGCAGCAACCACAGCAGTACTCCTTGTACCGTTGTCAGCGGCAGATACGCCAGCAGCGCCGCCCATAATGTGCCGAAGCGCAGCGGGTCGTACCCCAGTAGCCGCATATTGGCAAACCGCATAATGGTGTCGGTGCAGTCGGTCAGCAGAAAAAAGCACAGTGCCTGCTGTACAGCCAGCCCGATGCTACGGTGCAGCAGGGCATAGGCAGTAGCGGCGTAAAGGGCGATGGAGCAGGCGATGCCGACATATTGTCCACCGAGGGTGGCAAAGGTCTGCTCCCACTGCAGTACCACCGTCAGTGCCAGCACTAGCACTACCGGCTGCAAGCCCTGACGGCGCAGGCTGCGTCGTAGCTCGGTGCCGCAAATGTAAAAGGGCAGCAGCACTCCATAGCTGATTGCCCGTAAAAAGGTACACAGGCTGATGGTCATCACAGCGCCTCCCCCCAGCAGGCTGCCAGCGCGGCAAGCAGCGCCTTGCGGCGGTATTTGCTTACCGGCAGCCGTTCACTGCCCAGCACAACATCAGCACCGTCCAGCCGGGTCACCTGTTCCAGATTGATCAGAAAAGAGCTGTGGCAGCGGAAAAATCCGTTTCCCACATTCTTTTCCAGTGCGGCCAAGGTGCCGCTGTAGCTTACTACACCCGCTGTGGTATGCAGTACCAGCCGGTGGCTAAACACCTCCACATAGACGAGATCCTTCGCGCGCAGACGGAACACACCGTCGTTGGTTTTAATGGTCAGAATGTGCTCTGCCTGCTGGCAGATCCGGCGGCAGGCTCGCTCAAGGCTGCGGCAGAACCGCGGATAGCTGACTGGCTTGACCAGGTAATCCAGTGCAGCAACCTCGTAGCTTTCCAGCGCATAGCCGGTAAGGCTGGTGATAAACACGATCTCCAACGCCGGCAGCGTTTTCCGCAGGCAGCGGGCGGTCTCCATGCCGGAAAGCCCCGGCATCTGGATGTCCAGCAATGCCAACTGCAACCCTTGGGGAATGTTTTCCAGTAGCTGAGAGCCGCTTTCAAAAAACACCGCCTGCACCGGCTGGCCGTTTTCTGCTTGCCAACGGTCAAGATATTCCTTTAATGCAGTCCGTGCGCTGATCTCATCTTCTGCGATTGCGATTTTCAGCATTGATCTTCACCGTCACCCATATCCATAGCGTTTTTTCTATTCTACCATATTTATGCTTGCAGGAGAAAAGCTAAAAGCATCCTTATAGAATAGAAAGCCGAACCCTAAGAAAGTAGGTAGAGTAAATCGAAAATAGGGTGCGCATCAAGAGATGCACTCTGCCGTAGACAAGCTCATATCTGCGCAGCGTAAAACACCGAAGGGCGCATGTAATACATTAAATTGCCGTGATGAAGAAAGAAGTTGCACTGAAGCCATCAGAAAGGCGTTGAAGATACCCATCGATAATCCAATTGGGGTTTTTCTATCGCATCCTTCTTCAAATTATGGTATATACATTATACGAAAGCTGCTTTTAAAGAACGTTCTACCGTTCAATGATGTATAAATAGGCGGTGCCTGCCATGACCGCCGTGATCTATGCCCGCTATTCCAGTGACAACCAGCGCAAAAAATCCATCGAAGATCAGATTCGTGAATGTACGGCTTATGCTGAAAAGAATGGTGTCAAGCTCATGTCTGCCACCGAGATCATCTCCGAGGGGCCGGAAGGGATCATTCTGGAATCGGTGCTGGAAGGTTATGCCGAGTATTATTCCGCTGACCTGTCTGAAAAGGTCATTCGTGGCATGACCGAAAACGCACTGAAGGGAAAGTTCACTGGCGGTGCCATTCCCTTTGGCTACATCATCAACGCAGACCACCGCTTTGAAATCGACCCGTTGACTGCTCCCTTTGTGGCAGAGACCTTCCAGCGGTACAACGATGGCCAGACCATGCGGGAAATTCGGGATTGGCTGAACGAAAAGGGCGTCAAGAACCAGCGTGGCGGGCTGATGACCTTCAACACCATTCAGCATATGCTGAACAATCGCCGCTACATCGGGGAGCTGAAATATCGTGATGTTTTGATTTCCGATGCGATTCCCTCCATTGTGTCCGCAGAGCTTTTCAACGATGTACAGGAAAAGATGTTGAAAAACAAGAAAGCCCCTGCCCGTAGAAAGGCAAAGGATGACTATCTGCTTACCACCAAGCTGTTCTGCGGCTACTGTGGGGCATTGATGTTTGGCGAAAGCGGCACGAGCCGGACGGGTGAAGTCCACCGCTACTATAAATGTGCCACTGCCAAGAAGCATAAGGGCTGCAAGAAAAAGACTGTCCGTAAACAGTGGCTGGAAGATCTGGTGGTCAACCAGACCATGCAGCTTGTGAAAGACGATGCCGCTATGGAGTCCATCATCGCCAAGGTGATGGAACTGCAAAATAAGGAGAATACCAACATTCCTCTCTATGAGAAACAGCTTTGTGATGCGGAATCCGGTATCCAGAATATGCTGAACGCAATACAGGCTGGTATTCTGACCAGCTCCACCAAGGAACGGCTGGAAGAAACCAAGCGTGAGCTTGAAGCCCGCATTGCGGAAGAGAAGCTGACAAAGCCCAAGGTCGCGGAGGAGTTCATCCGGTTCTGGTTGCTCCGGTTCTGCAAGCTGGACATGAGCCTAAAGACCAGCGGCAGGCACTGGTGGATACCTTCATCAATGCGATTTACCTGTATGATGATAAGGTTCTCATTACCTTTAACTATAAAGAAGGGACACAGACCGTCACCTTTGGGGAAGCGTCAGAAGTTGCATCCGAGGGAAATGGTTCGGATTTGGATTGCTTTACTGCACCAGAAAACCAGGTACACATTGTGTACCTGGTTTTTCGTTGTGTACCCCATCGTATCTATCACTGCCGCATCCTGTGCCAGATGATAATCCTTAAGGCAGAGATAACACAGCCGGAAAATTTCCGTCCCGTAGGCATCCATCCACTGGGTGAGCGGTTGTTCTGTCATCATAGGGGCTTTTTTCCTTCTTTCTTCTTTATAGACACCAGAGGGGCTGCATATATTACACCCCGGCACGCCCTTGCTATACAGCATTCTACTTATTATAATAGCAGTATCTGGTGCGCTGTACAAAGCGCACGGAAGGACTGGGGCCGTGTGCCCCGCAGAACAGGAGACCTTGGGATGGAACAACATCGCCCTGCCCCGCCGGACCGGATCGTCATCCGGGGCGGCCGGGTCCACAACCTGAAAAATATCGACCTGGATATTCCGCTGCACAAGATCGTGGGCATTGCGGGAGTATCCGGCTCCGGCAAATCCTCGCTGGCGCTGGGCATTTTGTACGCCGAAGGCTCCCGGCGGTATCTGGAGTCACTTTCCACCTACACACGCCGCCGGATGACCCAGGCAGAAAAGGCACAGGTGGACCAGGTGCTCTATGTCCCGGCGGCACTGGCACTGCGGCAGCGTCCGGGTGTGCCGGGGATCCGCAGCACCTTTGGCACCGGCACGGAGCTATTGAACAGCCTGCGGCTGATGTACTCCCGCCTGGCAAGCCACCGCTGCCCCAACGGGCATTACCTGCCGCCCAGTCTGGCTGTGGCGGCCGGTATGGAGCTGGTATGCCCTGTCTGCGGCGCCCATTTTTTTGCTCCGGGCGCAGAGGAACTGGCGTTTAACAGCCAGGGCGCCTGCCAGCGCTGCGATGGCACCGGCATCGTGCGCATTGTAGACGAGAGCACGCTGGTGCCGGACGAATCTCTTTCCATTGACGAGGGCGCTGTTGCCCCCTGGCAGACCTTGATGTGGTCGCTCATGAAGGACATCGCCCGGGAGATGGGGGTGCGCACGGACGTGCCGTTCCGGGAGCTGACCCCCCAGGAGCGAGAGATCGTGTTCCGGGGCCCGGCGGTAAAAAAGAAGATCATCTACCAGAATAAGACCAGCGGCGCTGCCGGGGATATGGACTTTACCTATTTCAACGCCACCTATACCGTTGAAAATGCCCTTTCTAAGGTCAAGGACGAAAAAGGCATGAAGCGGGTGGAAAAGTTCCTCCGGCAAGAGGTCTGCCCGGACTGTGGCGGCACCCGGCTCAGTCTGGCGGCCCGTGCTCCGCTGCTGCGGGGCATCCCACTGGACAAAGCCTGCCAGATGACCCTGGCGGACCTAGTGGTCTGGGTAGAGGGCGTGCCGGATACCCTGCCAGAGCCAATGCGTCCCATGGCCTGCAGCATTTGCGATGCATTTTTGAGCGCTGCCCGGCGGCTGATGGAGCTGGGGCTGGACTACCTGACCCTGGACCGGGCGGCCTCCACCCTTTCTACCGGAGAGCGGCAGCGGATGCAGCTGGCCCGGGCGGTGCGTAACCGAACCACCGGGGTACTGTATGTGCTGGACGAGCCATCCATCGGGCTGCATCCTTCCAATCAGGAGGGGCTGATCGGTGTGATGCAGGATCTGCTGGCAGACGGCAATACTGTGATCCTGGTGGACCACGATACCCAGGTGCTGGCCCGGGCAGACTGGTTGATCGAGCTGGGGCCCAAAGCAGGCGCGCAGGGCGGACAGATCATTGCACAGGGCACTCTGGCACAGATCCAGCAAGACCCCCGTTCCCAGATCGGCCCATTTCTGGCCGGCCGCCAGCTCCAGGTGGGGCAGCGGGCCACGGCCCAGGAGATGTTTGCGCTGGGGCGGCTGCACCTGTCCACTGGACCCATCCACACGGTACAGCCGCTGGAAGTGGACCTGCCGAAGGGGCGGCTGATCGCCGTGACCGGCGTATCCGGCTCCGGCAAGACCACCCTGATTTTGGAGAGCCTGATCCCGGCGCTGGAAGCGCACATCGCCGGGCAGAAACTGCCGTCTCATGTGCGGAGCGTGCAGGCTGACGGCATTGCCCGGGTGCGGCTCATCGACTCCGCCCCCATTGGCATCAATGTGCGCTCTACCGTGGCTACCTATGCAGATATCCACGACGAACTGCGCAAGGTATACGCCCGCACGCCGGAGGCAAAGGCTCACGGATACAAAGCGGGGGACTTTTCTTACAACACTGGGCGGCTGCGCTGCCCGACCTGCGATGGCACCGGTTCCATCAGTCTGGACGTACAGTTTTTGCCGGATGTGGAGATCCCCTGCCCGGATTGCGGCGGCTCCCGCTATGGGCGGGAAGCCGGGTGCATCTGCCGTACTCCTAAAAAGGGCGGGACAGCCTGCACGCTGCCCCAGCTGATGGCCATGAGCATCGACGAGGCGCTGCAAGCCTGCGCCGATCTTCCCCTGGTGGCCCGGCGGCTGCAGGTCTTGCAGGAGCTGGGTCTGGGGTACCTGACCCTGGGCGAGCAGACCCCCAGCCTCTCCGGCGGAGAGGCGCAGCGGCTGAAGCTGGCCAGCGAGATGGGCAGGGGCCAGTCCGACGCGGTGTTTGTGTTTGACGAGCCTACCATTGGACTGCACCCCCTCAACGTGGAAACACTGCTGCGGGTGTTCCGCCGCCTGACCGACAACGGCTCCACAGTGGTGGTGATCGAACATGACCAGGATGTGATCCGCAACGCCGATTATATTCTGGATATGGGGCCTGGGGGCGGTGTCCGGGGCGGCCGGATCGTAGCGTCCGGCACGCCGGAACAGCTGACCCAATGTGAGGCCAGCCTGACCGGACGCTGCCTGCGCAGCAGCCAAAACAAAGAAAAAGGAGAAAATACTTCCCATGATTTGTGAGATCTGCAAAGACGAGGCATTTTTGGCGCAGAAGTCGCAGCCCGCCGGGCCGCAGGACCTGCCCGCAGCATCCGACCTGCTGGAGACCCTGGCGCACCATCGGGACGGCTGTGTGGGGATGGCGGCCAACATGATCGGCGTCAGCAAGCGCATCATTGCTGTGGAGGCAGAGGACGGCAGCTATCTTCTGATGTTCAACCCGGAGATCGTAAAACGCACCGGCCCCTATCTGGCCCAGGAGGGGTGTCTTTCTCTTTCCGGCACCCGCCAGGCCAAACGGTGGCAGAGCATCAAGGTGCAGTGGCAGAACGAAAAATTTCAGACCCGCATCAAGACCTTTACCGGCTGGACCGCCCAGATCATCCAGCATGAGCTCGACCATTGTGACGGCATCCTGATCTGACCGGCACAAGGGATGGAAAGCGGGATACGATAAACCAAACGGCCCTGGCGCAGTGTTCTTGTTAAGACACCTGCGCCCGGGCTGTTTGTTGCAAAGCAGCAGCGCATTTTGGTATAATGAAAAAAATGCGGCAACAAGGGAGGCTGAAGGATGATCCGCGTAGCGATCGTGGAGGACGAAGCTGCCGTGCGGGAGCAGCTCAGCGGATACCTGCAACGGTACACCCGACAGTATGGTACAGGGTTCGAGATCCATCCGTTTGAGGATGGGATGGAGATCCTGGATGATTACCGTCCGGTATATGATATCATTCTGCTGGATATTGAGATGAAGCATCTGGACGGGATGGAGACTGCGTACCGCATCCGGCAGCTGGACCCGGAGGTGATCCTGGTGTTTATCACCAATATGGCACAGTATGCGATCAAAGGGTATGCAGTGGGTGCGCTGGATTATCTGCTGAAACCGGTGCCTTATTTCGCTTTTTCCCAGCAGCTGCAAAAAGCGGTGGAAAAAGTCCAGCGCCGTCAGCGCCGGTATTTGGCGGTGCCGGTATCCGGCGGACTGCGCAGGCTGGATGTCTCCCGGGTGTTTTATATCGAAAGCCAGGGGCACCAGATGCATTTTTATACGGAGGATGGCCATTTCATTTCCACTGGAACGCTCAAGGCGCTGGAAGAAAAACTCTCCGACTGTCCTTTTGCCCGGTGCAACAGCGGCTATCTGGTCAATTTGGCCCAAGTCAGCGGCGTACAGCAGAACGAGGCACAGGTGGGGCCGTATCAATTACAGATCAGCCGCCCCAAACGCAAGAGCTTTTTGGCTGCGCTGGCAGATTATATCGGCGGGGAGGGGATCTGATGGCACTGCCGGATATTCCAAGGCTGTACACGGCTCTGGCGGAGTGGCTGGCTGTGATGGTGTACGCCCTCAATCTGCCCAAACGGGGCGGCAGCCGGCTGCTGTGGGGCGGAAGTGCTGTGTTTGGGCTGCTGTTGGGCGTCTTTTTGCAGACGACCGGGGATGTGCCGCTGGTCTGGTGGGTGCCCTGTATGGCGGCAGCCATCGGCCTGCAATATTTGTTTTTGTACAGTCTGTGCGCAGTGGGCTGGCTGGATGCAGCGTACCATTGTGCCCGGGCGTTTACACTGGCTGAGTTTGCTGCCAGTGTCGAGTGGCAGATCCACTGCGCCTTGTTTCCCCACCGGCAAGGGGGCGACTGGCTGGCGGTGGTGCTGCTGCTGGCCGTATACGGGGCGGTATACGGTCTGGTGGTCTGGCTGGAGCGCACCCGTCCCCGTCCCACAGAACAGCTGGAAGTCAGCTACACGGCGGCACTTGTGGCAGTGATCATGGCACTGACGGTGTTTGCCGTAAGCAACCTGAGCTTTTTGCAGCAGCCCACGGCCAATATGAGCGTTTTCTATATCCGGACCCTCGTGGATTTCTCCGGGGTGCTGATCCTGGCGGTGCAGCATGACCAGCTGCGGGAGCAGGCTCTGCACAGTGAATTGGCGGCAATGGACAGCGTGCTGCATCGGCAATACGAGCAGTACCAGCGCAGTAAAGAGGGTATTCGGATGATCAATGCCCGCTACCATGAGCTGAAAGTGCAGATCGCACAGATCCGAGCAGAGCGGGACCAGGCCAAACAGGATGCCGCTCTGGCTGCGATGGAAAAACATATCCGGCAGTATGAGGCGGAAAATAAGACCGGAAACCCGGTGCTGGATACCCTTCTCACCGCAAAAAGCATGTACTGCCAGCAGCACAGCATCCAACTGACCTGTGTGGCGGATGGACAGCTGCTGAATTTCCTTACGACCCGTGAGATCTGTACTCTGGTGGGTACGGCGCTGGATAATGCCTGCGAGAGTATGCGGATGGAACCAAACCCGGAAAAACGCCTGATCCGTCTGGCACTTTATGCGCAGAATGGTTTTGTAATGCTCCGGGTGGAGAACTACTGCGCCGCCCCTGTGGAGCTGGGCACGGATGGGCTGCCGGTTCGCAGCAGCCATGGCGGTTATGATCTGAAAAGTGTCCGCGCTGCGGCCCAGCGCCACGGCGGAACTTTGACTTTGCATTGGGAGAACAACTGGTTTACCCTTCGGGTGCTGCTGCCGATCCCCCAGGAATGAGCTGTGGGCAGCAAAGCACGAAAAACAACGGGATCTTTTGTACGGCGGGCGTTCCAGCGCCCGCTTTTTTTGCGGTATGCAGGACCTTTGGCAGGATGCACAAATTCCGGCGGATAGATATTGTGGATAAGCACAAGAAAACAGGTGTATATCAGGAAACTTTTTGCAGAATGTGCGCCAAAAGCGACAGAGTGTGAAAAAAACAAGAACTTCCCTCGAATTCTGCTATCCTATTAGCAGTCAGGCGGGTTTTGGGGCCCGCCAAATAGAACGAGGAAAACGCAAGGAGGAAAACACTATGTTAGCCATTAACATGGACGACGTCATCAAGGTCGTCAGCTCGATCAAGGGCTATTTGATCGCCCTGGCAGCTGTGATCTTGCTGGCAGTTGCGGTCATGGTTGGGTGCCGCAAGATGAAAAAGTCCAAAAAGTATCTGATCCGCTGGCAGGCGGGTCTTGGACTGGTGGCGGCGGCAGCCATTATCGTCAACCTGATCCTGACCGGCCCCATGTACTCCATGGTCTCTCTGGCTACGGGCGGTGGTAAGGTCAGCGAGGAGAACGTGGCATCCGCTACCCAGCTGTGCGAGGACATTGCCGATGAGGGCATCGTCCTGCTGGATAATGACGGCACCCTGCCCATGGCAAAGAACAGCAAGCTGAACGTGTTTGGCTGGGCTTCCACCAACCCCTGCTACGGCGGCACCGGTTCCGGTGCACTGTCCGATGCTTATCCCACCGTCACCCTGCTGGAGGGCCTGACCAATGCGGGCTTTGAGCTGAACACCGAGCTGAGCGATTTCTACACCTCCTACCGTGCAGACCGCCCGGTGGTGGGTATGTTCTCTCAGGACTGGACCCTGCCGGAGCCGGAGGCTGCACAGTACACCGACGAGATGATGAACAACGCCAAGGCTTTCTCTGATACCGCCATGGTCGTCATCACCCGCGTCGGCGGCGAGGGCGCTGACCTGCCCACCGATGTGTCTCAGGTCACCTACGATGCAGGCCACAGCTACAACGACTTTGAGCCCGGCAACCACTACCTGCAGCTGTCCAAGACCGAGAAGGACATGATCGATCTGGTCTGCAAGAACTTTGATAAGGTCGTTGTGGTCTACAACGGTGCCAACGCCATGGAGCTGGGCTGGGTCAAGGATTACAGCCAGATCAAGAGCGTGATCTGGTGCGCTGGCACCGGCCAGAGCGGCTTCAACGCTCTGGGCTCCATCCTCTGCGGCGATGTGAACCCCTCCGGCCGCACCATCGATACCTTTGTGTACGACCTGACCCAGACCCCCACCGCGAACAACTTTGGCAACTTCAACTACACCAACATGGACGAGTTCAAGGCCAATTCCTTTGGTGCTGATACCATCCCCGCCTTTGTCAACTATGTTGAGGGCATCTATGTGGGCTACAAGTTCTACGAGACTGCTGCCGCAGAGGGCCTGATCGACTACGACAAGACTGTGGTGTACCCCTTCGGCCGCGGCCTGAGCTACACCACCTTCACCCAGACCCTGAACAGCGTTACCGAAGCTGACGGCACCATCACCGTGGATGTCACCGTCACCAACACCGGTTCTGCCTCCGGTAAGGAGGTCGTGGAGGTTTACTACAATCCTCCGTACACCAACGGCGGCATCGAGAAGGCTTCCGCAAACCTGATCGGCTTCGCAAAGACCTCTGAACTGGCTCCCGGCGCTTCCGAGAACGTCACCGTTACCTTCAAGGCCGAGGATATGGCCTCCTACGATACCTACGGCAAGGGCTGCTATGTGCTGGAAAAGGGCGATTACGTCATCAGCATCAACGCCGACTCCCACACCGTTCTGGACTCCAAGGTCTACAACGTGGCTTCCGACATCGTCTACGACGCTTCCAACAAGCGTGAGAGCGATGTGGAGGTCGCCGACAACAAGTTCGACTTTGCCGAGGGCAATGTGACCTACCTGTCCCGCGCCGACGGCTTTGCTAACTACGCCGAGGCTACCGCTGCTCCCGCAGACTTTGAACTGCCGGCACAGGCTAAGGCTACCTTCTACAACAACTCCAACTGGAACCCCGAGGACTTCAACAACGCCGACGATGTGGCTCCCACCACCGGTGCCAAGAACGGCCTGAAGCTGAAGGACATGGTGGGCGTGGATTACAACGACGCCCAGTGGGATGCCTTCCTCGATCAGCTGACCGTATCCGATATGGACAGCCTGATCGCTCTGGGCGGCTTCCAGTCCGTTGCCGTTTCCTCTATTGGTAAGGTTCAGGCCATCGACTGCGACGGCCCCGCCTCCATCAACAACAACTTCACCAAGCAGGGCTCTATCGGCTTCCCCTCCGCTGTGATGATCGCAGCTACCTGGAACACCGATCTGGCACATGACTTCGGCACCTCCATCGGCAAGATGGCGGACGACATGAATGTTTCCGGCTGGTATGCACCGGCTATGAACATCCACCGTTCGGCTTTTGCCGGCCGTAACTTCGAGTACTACTCTGAGGACGGCGTGCTGTCCGGCGCAATGGCTGCCAACGCTATCATGGGCTCTCAGGAGCAGGGCGTCTACGCCTTCATGAAGCACTTCGCCCTGAATGATCAGGAGACCAACCGTACCAGTATGCTCTGCACTTGGTCTACCGAGCAGGCCATCCGCGAGATCTACCTCAAGCCTTTTGAGAAGTGCATCAAGGATGCCGACTGCCATGCAGTGATGTCTGCCTTCAACTACATTGGTACCACCTATGCAGGCAGCTGCCCTGAGCTGCTGATCGATGTGCTGCGTGGTGAGTGGGGCTTTGTGGGCATGGTCCTGACCGACTACTATGGTGTGTATGGCTACCAGGATGCAGACCGTCTGATCCGCAATGGCGGCGACTTCTGCCTGGTGAACTACGACACCGAGACCAACCACCTGACCGATACCACCAGCGCCACCGCTCTGGTCAGCGCACGGCAGGCGTGCAAGAATATCCTCTACACCGTGGCCAACAGCCGTGCTTACTATGAGGAGAACCTGAACCCCGGTATGCCCGGTTGGGAGAAACTGATGATCGGTGTGGACGTGGTCCTGTTTGCGGGCCTGGCAGCTGTGGAGCTGTTGGTCGTAAAGAAGGGCTATGCCAAGCGCAAAGAGGAAGAGCAGGCATGATCTGACTGTTCTCCCCGTGCAAGCGCAGCGTCTGATTTGACCTGAGAATGCAAAGGCCCGCTGCATCAACGGCGGGCCTTTGTTTCTATTAAATAAGGAAATGATGCTATGAAACACGCAGACTTGATCAACACCCTTACCCTGGAGCAAAAATGTGCGCTGCTTGCGGGTAAGACGACCTTTGGCACCCGGGCTATGCCTGGCAAGGGCATCCCCTCCATCACCCTGTCCGATGGCCCCAACGGTGTGCGCAAACAGGCCGGTGCAGCAGACCATTTGGGCCTGAATCCATCGGTGCCGGCCACCTGTTTCCCCACGGCTGTGACCATGGCAGGCAGCTGGGACCCGGCCTTAGGGGAGCAGGTGGGTGCCGCTATGGGCGAAGAGGCCGCTGCGCAGGAAGTGGCGGTGCTGCTGGGCCCCGGACTGAACATCAAGCGCAGCCCGTTGTGCGGGCGCAACTTTGAGTATTTTTCCGAGGACCCTTATCTGGCAGGTAAGATGGCTGCGGGCTATGTACGGGGTATCCAGCACAGCGGGATCGCTGCCTGCCCCAAGCACTTTGCTGTCAACAGCCAGGAGCTGCGGCGTATGGCCTCGGACTCGGTGCTGGACGAGCGCACCCTGCGGGAGATCTATCTCACCGGTTTTGAGATCGTTGTACGGGAGGCAAAGCCCCGGTCTATCATGTCCGCTTACAACTGCGTCAATGGCACCTATGCCAATGAGAATCGTCATCTGCTGATGGACATCCTGCGGGATGAGTGGGGGTTTGAGGGCGCCGTGGTCACCGACTGGGGTGGATCAAACGACCATGCGCTGGGCGTTAAGAACGGTTCTACCTTGGAGATGCCCGCCCCCGGCGGCGATGCTGTACGGGAGCTGTTGGCTGCTGTTGCCAGCGGACGCATTGCGGAATCCGATGTGGATGCCCGGGTGGATGAACTGTTGGAGTTGGTGCTGTGCGGCCATAAAGCTGTACAGGAACACAGCCGCACTTTTGATGCACAGGCACATCATGCATTGGCCCGGCAGGCGGCGGCCGAAAGTGCCGTTCTGCTGAAAAACCAGGATCATCTGCTGCCTTTGCCAAAAGGCGCAAAGGTGGCGCTGATCGGAGATTTTGCCGATGTGCCCCGCTACCAGGGCGCAGGCTCCAGCGCAGTAAACGCGCTCCAGGTGGATACCGCCCGAGAGATGATGGCCCATTCCGGGCTGCAGTGCATCGGCTATGCGCAAGGGTTTGACCGCCATGGCCGCCCGGATGCAGCGCTGCAGGCAGAGGCTGTGCTGCTGGCCAAAAACGCCGATGCGGTGCTTTTGTACCTGGGCCTGGACGAGATCAAGGAAAGCGAGGGCCTGGATCGTCCGGACATGAAGCTGGCAGAGAATCAGATCGCGCTGCTGCACGCAGTGTCGCAGGCAAACCCGAATGTTGTGGTGGTGCTCAGCGCCGGTGCTTCGGTGGAAACGCCCTGGCTGGGGGACTGCAAGGCACTGCTGTACGGCGCCCTCAGCGGACAGGCGGGGGCAGGCGCACTGCTGGACCTGATCACCGGACGTCAGAATCCTTCCGGCAAGCTGGCCGAGACCTGGGCTGTGTCCTATCAGGATACCCCCGCCCGGGATCACTTTGGCGGGGACGGCCGGGCTGTGCAATACCGGGAGGGGCTGTATGTGGGGTACCGCTACTACCAGACGGCCGGTGTGCCTGTGGCGTTCCCCTTTGGGCATGGGTTGAGCTACACCACCTTTGCGTATTCCGATCTGATGGCCTCACCCGAGGGGGCAAAGCTGACCGTGACCAATACCGGTAATGCGGACGGCGCCGAGGTCGTGCAGCTGTATGTGGCAAAACCCAACGCACAGGTGTTCCGTCCCCAGCAGGAGCTGAAGGGCTTCGCAAAGGTCTTTTTGAAAGCAGGGGAAAGCCGCACGGTTGAGATCCCGCTGGACGACAAGGCTTTCCGTTACTGGAACGTCAAGACCCAACACTGGGAAGTGGAAGGCGGTACCTATGAGCTGCGGGCAGGCGCATCCAGCCAGGATATCCGGCTGACGGCACAGATTCAGGTACAGGGGACGGATGCACCTTTGCCCTACCAGGAAGTTCCGCTGCCGCATTACCAGTCCGGCTGTGTCCACATGGTTACCGATGAGGAGTTTGCTGCTCTGCTTGACCGTCCTTTGCCGGAAGATAAGGTGGCCATTGACCGGAACATGACCCTTGGCGAGCTTGGTCACAGCCGCAGCCCTCTGGGCTGGCTGGTGGCAGCGGTACTGCGTGCTCTGCTGCGAGCCAGCATCAAAAAAGGCAAGCCGGATCTGAACATCCTGTTCCAGTACAATATGCCCCTGCGGGCTATGGCGAAAATGACCGGCGGTGCAGTCAGCATGGGCATGGTGGATGGCATTGTGATGGAGCTGAAAGGCTTCTGGGTTCTGGGCATCCTGCGGGTACTCTACGAAGCCGTTAAGAACATCGTGCTGAACAAACAGCTGGAACATCGCCTGCAAAAAAGCTGAGGGATCTTTTATGAATATCTGGAATACCTTTGCGGCCAAGCACCCGGCCGCTGCGAAATGGGTGCGGGAGGGCGGTCTGTTTGTGATCGTCTCGAACCTTATCACTGTGTTCAAATACCTGCTTCTGCAATTTCTGCCCAAAGTCTTTGCGGGTCTGCCGATGGTGGACTTTGGATGGCCGGGCATTGACATCGCCTTGTTTGGCGAGACCTTCAAATGGAACATCCTGGGCTATGACGCAGCCCATGGCGGGCTGCCCTACTTCTGTGCCTACATGGTGGCGATGGTGCTGGGCGAGGTGATCAACTTCCCCATCCAGCGCAGCTTTGTGTTCCGCAGCAAGGGCAACCTGGCAAAGCAGATCGGCTGGTATGTGCTGGCGTTCTGCATCATCACCTGCATCGTCAACTCCATCAACTGTATCTGGGTGGCGGTGGCAGGGATGTTTGTCCCGGACTTCATCTACAACATCGGCACCACGGTGCTCAACGGCGGCATCTCGATGGTGATCTTCTTCTTTGTCAACAAGATCATCTTCCCGGAAGGGGCCGCAAAATAATTTCTGACATTCTCATTTTTATCTTTCTTCTTCATACAGATAGCCCTGGCGCAGTGTCCTTGCTAAGACACCCGCGCCAGGGCTGTTTGTTTTATCGTGGGATATGTAACGTAAAATCAGGTGAACAATCACCGCCTCCCGGTAGACTTTCCCTGCCGTTGACCACCGCGGGCTAACCAACAGCCCACCGGGCTGTTGGTTGCTCTGCTGCCTGACGGCCGCAGAGCCGCCCTGTTCAAGTCCTCTTATCCGCACACAACGAAAAACCAGGTACACAATGTGTACCTGGTTTTTCTGGTGCGGATAAGAGGACTTGAACCTCCACCGAGTTGCCCCGATTAGAACCTGAATCTAACGCGTCTGCCAATTCCGCCATATCCGCATATTTTGTTTTTGCGTCGTGGGCTTGTCGCCCGGAACGTTTGTTATTATACCACAGCTGTGGAGAATGTCAAGCGCTTTTTGAACTTTTTCTGACAGAAATTTTTCATGGCCGGAAAGAGCAGAAAAAATGCCGCAGATATGGTACAATAGCGTTGGACAAAAAAGGGGCGCTGCATCCCCATAGGGAGGATACCACATGAACATCCAGATCTTTGGCACCAAAAAATGCTTTGACACCAAAAAGGCACAGCGATATTTCAAAGAGCGGGGGATCCGCTTTCAGATGATCGACCTGAAAGAAAAAGAGATGAGCCGGGGCGAGTTTGACAACGTCTGCCGTGCATTGGGGGGCTGGCAGCAGCTGGTAGACCCCAATGCCAAGGACAAGCAGACCCTTGCGCTGCTGGAGGCTTTGGTGGACTGGCAGCAGGAGGACAAGCTGTTTGAGAACCAGCAGCTGTTCCGCACACCGGTGGTGCGCAATGGCCGGCAGGCTACGGTAGGCTATCAGCCCCAGGTGTGGCAAAGCTGGGAATAACGGCGTTTTTCACAAAAAAACCACCGCCCGGCTTTTGCGCTGCGCTGTGGAATATGATATACTGATAAAGTAAGCGCAAAGCGGCGCCTTTTGGCTGCGCCGTCAGCCTGCGCATGGGGCGCATCTGGCCTGGCCAGATGCAGTACCCGGAAATTATCGCGCCTGCCAGCGGGCAGGGCGCAGATCACCCTTGGGAGAATACGATTATGAAAACCTATATGACCCCAGAAGAACATGACCGGCTGCATCGCCGCCGATGGCGTCAGGTGCTGGGCTTTGCTGTTGCGGTATTGGCACTGGTGGGCGCTTTCACTGTGCTGCGGACTGGTGTGCAAGGCGTGGCCCAACTGTTCGACGATACCGAACAGCGTCAGGAATACGAAGATAAACTGGAGGGGCTGGTCTTGTTTGACCCGCTGCCTTTTGAAGGCATAGAGAATATCAATGACCTTACCCTGCGGGAGGCCGCAGTCTGGGGCACGGTTTATGCCATCCAGGAGACCCAGGGCGGCTTTGAAAACTACGCGACCGACCCGGAGACCGAGCAGCTGCTTCTGCCGTCGGTAGATGTGGACGCCTATCTGGCAAAGCTGGTGGGACCCAGCTTCAAATTGACCCACCGGAGCTTTGAGATGGAGGACATGGAGATCGTTTTTGACGATGCCACCCAGTGCTATAAGATCCCGGTCACTGGCAGCGTGGGCTATTATCGGGCCACCGTTACCGACCTGTTCAAAAAGAGCGGCAAGCTCCATGTGACCGTTGGTTACATTCCGCTGCAAAGCCAGGATGACAGCATCCTCAGCACCAGCATTGACACGCCTACCCGATACATGGACTATCTGTTTGAGCGGCAGAGCGGCAGCTGGTATCTGACCGGCCTGACCGAAAGCGAGACCAAGCCTGCCTCCAGTACGGCTGCATCCTCATCCAGCAGCGTTTCCTCCTCGATGGCGGATACAGATGTGCAGGATGCGATCATGGCCAGCGTGGAATCCGGCTCTCCGGTCGCCAGCGAGCCTGCGGCCAGTTCGCAGGCAGAAGGGAAAGCTGAGGCGGATGCAGCAGCAAAAAGCGCCCCTGCGGACAGCGCAGCTTCCAGCGAAGCAGACAGCTCGGCGGGCTGAGCCGACAGCCCTATAAAAGAAAAGCAGACACTTGCAGGACGCAGGTGTCTGCTTTTTTGTTCAAAGGTCGATCAGGATCTTGCGGCAGGCAGGGCAATAAAATGCCTGCTTGTAGTAGCCATCCCAGTTATCCGGTTCAGTCAGTTTCAGCTCGTTTTGGGCAGGCAGGAGTTTGACCTTGGGGGATGTGTCCCAAACGATCTCTCTGGGAGATTTGATGTAGCCGCTGGACATCTCGGCGCTGCAGTAAGGACAATTCATACGGGGACCTCCTTTTTATTTTAAGTGGAAGGGAACGACCACAAGGCGATACCACAGATAGGGCACCATGTTCCAGATCATCCAAAGTTCCATCAGCAGGTAATTGGGCATGTCTTTCCAGCGGAAAGGTCGTTTGCCCAGCTTGCCCTCCCGCAGCAGAGCAATGGCCTCCCTCATGCCTTGATCCCAGGCGTCGCCAAACCCTTGTTTGTGGAACTTGTAGTACTTGAGCAGGTAGCCCAAGGCCAGAGGCACTGCGTTGGCAGCCAGCATCAGCAGAGGCTGATTTTTCAGGGGCAGCAGCAGGCTGTTGCGGCCGCTTTGCAGGCTTTTGAAGGCGTTGTACCGCACTGCGCCGGTGCTGGCGCCGCAGATATGGTAGCAGCGGGCCTCCGGGCAGAGCACGTTTTTATATCCGGCGTTGTTGGCCCGCCAGCTGAGATCTACATCCTCAAAATAGGCAAAGAAATTCTCGTCAAAACCGCCGATCTCATCCAGGATGCTTTTGCGGTAAAGAGCAGCTCCGCCGCAGGCAGAAAAGATCCGCCGCTGTTTTTGGTACCGGCTGGCCAGCCGTCCGTCGCCCTCTTTGCAGGCAAAGCCCATCCAGGTAACGTAATCCCCCGCATCGTCTGCCAGGTCCCGCTCAAAATGGCGCAGCATCAAGCTTTGTACAGCAAAGATCCGTGGGTCGGAACGGGCGGTGCGCAGCAGTGCAGCCAGCCAATCCGGTTCAGCAAAGGCGTCGTTGTTGAACAGCACCACGAACTCGCTGTCCGCTAAGGCGATGCCCTGGTTTACAGCGTGGGAAAAACCCGTGTTGCGGCCATTTTCGATCAGGGTGAAGTTGGGGCGGCCACAGTAGCTGCGGGCTTGCGCCAGGCTCTCGTCGGTAGAACCGTTGTCCACGACGATGAGGCGGAAATCCTGTTCGGTCTGGGCGTAGATGGACTCGATGGAGTCCCGCAGCCAGCCTTGGCCGTTGATGTTGGGGATGACGATGGTGGCTTTCATATCCTGTTTACTCCTGGTTTTTTCTGTCTGTACTCGAAAGTATAGCATATTTTCGCACAAAAAAACAGACCGTGCTTTCGCGCGCTCCACGAAAGTACGGTCTGTTTTGTGGGAAAGATCAGGCAGCCAGAGCCTTTTCGATGTTGGCCAGCACCTGGTCGCTGTTTTCGCAGCACACCAGAACGACCTCGCCGGTGGACAGGGTCTTGACCTGAGCAGCCTTGGCGATCTCGTACTGATCCATCAGGTAGTTCTCCATGGTCTGACGCTGGCCGTCCACAAAGGCCTGCAGGGCGTCCACCACATCCTGGGTCTTGCCCTCAGCGGGCTTGACGATGGCGATGCCGTAGCTGCGCACCATCATAGCCGAAACAGAAGCGGCAAAGTCCTGATACATCTCCGGCTCCAGGCCCAGCAGAGGCATCAGCATATCCCGTGCAGAGCTTTCGGCCTGCTCCGGCTCCATATCCTCTGCGCCGCCGTACTGTACGGTGTACTTGCCGTCCTTCTCGGTAAAGATCATATTGTACTGGTTATCCTCTTCGCTGCGGGCGTCGTGGATGATCTGCACATAGTCCTTAGGCTCCGTATTCTGGTTGTTGTTTGCAGAAGAGCCGCCGCCGCAGCCCACCAGGCCCAGCAGGGCCGCACCAGCCAGCAGAGTTGCAATAATACGCTTCATATGAAAGATCCTTTCTGTTGTTCCATGATTATAATGTGTGCCCCAAGAGGGGCACTGTTATTCAAAGCATGCGTCGTGTGCGCCGCTCTTATTCTGAAAACGAACCACCCGGCCGGATTATTGCATCCGTGTCGGCGGTAAATTTTTTACGGCAGCAGCACATCCAGCTCCCGATGGTTGACCGGGGTGGAGAGGATGAT
>Bissell_p1__coassemble_839_pt1 | contig 17729 bp, 14 predicted proteins | sample Bissell_p1__metabat2_low_PE_043 | metagenome-assembled genome bin Bissell_p1
CTTTCACTCAGGCTCGAATAGGTGTAGATCCGGTTCTCATAGGCATCGTAAACCAAAAGACGGGCCACGGATCATCCCTCCTTTTGTTCCGCGCAGGGGCAGGGCGGGCAAACCGGGCCAGGCCCCTCCGGCGGAAGGGTCCCGCTCGGGCTGCTCTGCTGACGCAGAGCGTTCCAGGTCATGCGGCCCACGGTGCCGGTCTCAAGCAGACCTGCCCGCCCCTGAGCCGCCTTGACGGCTGCGGCCAGCGCAGCGGTAAAGTCCGGGCTCTGCTCCACAAAGGGATCACCGCAGTACACAGCGGCGCGCTGGTTCAGCCAGCGGGCGATCTGCTCCACCTCCGGGCCAATGCTTCCCTCGCCCAGTGCATACCCGGGGTACTGGCTGCCCAGAGCCGCATTGCGGTCTCCGCTGGGGGTAAAGGCCGCCAGCTGCAAGCCCAGCGCCTCGGCCGCCGCCCAGGTCTCCTGGTCCACGATGCCGGTCACCGGCAGATTCAGCAGCGCCTGCAGGCTGCGGGTAGCCACCACTGTCTCCGGGGTATACTGGTTGGACAGCGGCAGGCTCTGGACGCTGTCAAAATAGTAGCCAATGCGCTGCAAAAGCACCGTGTAGTACAGCACCGACGGCCCCTCGCTGCCTTCCTGCAAGGGGGCACCGGGCCAGGGCTGACGCTCAAACACGATCACCGGCCCGGACTGGCGCAGCTGAGAGGCCCGCTTGTACAGCGAATCCCAGGTAGCACGGCCCACGATGCCGTCCACCGTCAGCCCGGCAAACTTCTGGTACGCCCGCACCGATGCTTCGGTACTGGGGCCAAACCGACCGTCGATGCTCACCGCCGGAATACTGCTCTGGTAAGCGCTGAGGATATACAGATAAAACTGCAGCTCCCGCACCGCCCGGCCCGAAGAACCCACACGCAGAACACCGGGATAATCGCCGGGGCGCAGGTTGGGCGCCAGCAGATCGTTGGCTGCGTCGTTGTAGACCTCGTACAGCTTGGACCAGGTAGCACGGCCCACAATGCCATCCGAAGCAAGACCGAAATAGCTCTGGAACTTCTTTACTGCGGCTGTGGTGGAGGGGCCAAAGATGCCGTCCACACCCACATCATTCAGCGCAGAGTAGACCGAGCGGGCGATCTTGAGCCAGAATTGCACCAGACGCACGTTCTGGCCCCGGTCACCCGGACGCAGCGGCGTGCCCGGATATGCGTTGGGCGTGCCGTTGTCCGACTGGATGCTGCGATACTCCCGATAGATGGCATCCCAGGTGGTTTTGCCCACCACTCCATCCACCGTCAGCCCGTGGCGGCGCTGGAACGCCCGCACGGCTGCCGTGGTGCCGGTGCCAAAAATGCCATCCACCGTCAGTGTGGGAATGTTGTCATCGTACTGTGCAATGGTGTTCAGCCAGAACTGCACCCGCTCCACAGCGCTGCCCCGGGAGCCTTGGCGCAGCACCGTGCCGCCCCAGCTGCCGTCCGGCAAGGTGCCGCCTGCGGTCTCGCCCTCGCTGGTCAGCTCCGCCAGGTCCTTGACCGACACATAGATATAGCTGATCTTGTACCAGGTCTGGCGTCCCACCACCCCATCAGCGGTAAGATTGAACTGTTTCTGGAACGCCCGCACCGTGGATGCCATCTGCGCCCCAAACACACCATCCACATTCAGCTTGCCCAGGAAGGGGTAGTCCTTTGCAATGCGGTTGAGCTGGCGCTGCAAGGTAAACACTGCCGGGCCGCTGCTGCCCTGCCGCAGCGGTGAGCCGGGATAGCTCTGGGGAATCGAGCGGATGTTGTCGCTGCGGACGATCTCCACATCGTTGCCGTAATAGTACCGCAGGATCTGCAGCGCATTCTTGCCCTGGTTGGCCAGGGTAACCGTGCCCCACTGCTTGAGTCCGGCACAGCTGACGCTCTTGCCGTCACAATACTCTGCATAATAGGGGTTGACCGTTCCCTTTTTGCGGATATATGTGTTGAAGATGTCGTTGGTCAGCCGCACCATCACATCAAACACGGTGCGGCCATGGACATAGTACTGGTCGTAGCTGGTGGAGTTGGTGATGTTGAAGCTGTACCCCTTGCTGGGATACCACTCGGTATAAATGCGGTTGAGCGCCAGAGAGATCTGGCAGTGGATGTTGGCCCGCAGCGCCTGCTCCGGCCAGGTGGGGTACACCTCGCTGGAGGCCACATTGGCAATATAATCCCGGAAGGACACGGTCACATTGCGTGCCGATGCCGACGGCTTGCCCAGGTGGACCGTAATGGTCTTGGGGATCACCACCCGATCCAGCACCAGCGGGGCAGCGGGGCACTCCACCACCGGTCTTGCGCCAGAGCCACCCTGCCCGGCAAACAGCGGATGCTCCGGGATCACCACCGGCACATCGGGCACATCCCGCCCTGCTTCGGTCTCGGGGATCATCTCCGGCTGCGCAAGGGTCACCTGCCCCGGGAAGATCTGCACCCCCTGGATGCGCACAGTGCGGTAACCCGGCTTGGATGCCGTAAGACTGCACACTGCATACGGCCGCTGGGTCGTGTTTTGTTCTTCCAGCGATAAGCGGCAGGCCGGGGTCTGGATGGTCACATCCTCGGCATTGCCCTGGGCATCGGTATGGCGCACTGCGGCAAAGCCATCCCCCGTAATGGCGATCCTGACCCCTTCTACCGGGGCAGACTTACGGGCCGCAAAGGCCTGGATGCGTAGGATTCCAGTTGTCATAGCAAAAGCTCCTTTTCCAATGAAACTAGACGTTTCGTCCACGCCAGTCTATTCCGCTGCGTTCAAAGGTGTGCAGAGCGCTGCACGGCTTTTCTGCCTTTCCGTAAAAACAGGGGAGGTTGTGCGCCGGGATTGTTAAATTTTTTTGACGCCACAATAGATCTGCCCTCTGAACCGTATTCCTGATGAAGCGAGCTGCGGGCGCAGCGCTGTACAGTCTGGCCCCGCCCTTCGATCCGAAGGTGGACGGACGGCCCAAGGCCCCCGCCATCTTCCAAACAAACACACAAAGGAGCGATATTATGAATAAAAAGCTGCCTGTATTGATCCTGACCGGCGCACTGGCCTGCGCTGTATTCTCCCCTGCGCTGGCTGCCGAAAAGGCGCCCGCCCTTACTCCCCCCGCTGCTTATGTTGAGGAGGTGCAGACATTGCCCAACAGCGTACTGTATTATGGTACTCTAACGGAGATCGTCCGGGACGAGGACGGCTCCATCTCCCAGCTGTCTATGGACTCGGAGCAGTTCGGCGAATATGTCATGAATATCTCGGAGCAGACTGCCTGGATCGACAGCGCAAACCACACAGCTGCGGACCCTGCCGCCCTGCAGGAGGGGCAGAGCTTGTATGTGTTCCACAGCCCCATTGCCACCCTCTCTCTGCCGCCCCAGTCTGCCGCTTTTGCTGTGGTCACCAATCTGCCCATGGATGCGCAGTCCGCACAGCTGCACAAGGTAGAGGAAGTCTCGCTGCAGGACGGCCAGCTGCAGATCACCACGGATAACGGCGGACTGTATATCACCGCAGACCAGAACACCGTTGTTTCTGCTTACGGCTCCGACGCCGCTGCTGCGCTGGAGGATGTCCAGCCCGGCCGGCAGGTGATCGCCTGGTACAGCGCCGTGGCCCAGAGCTACCCCGGCCAGGCTTATACCACCCACCTTATGCTCCTGCCGGAAGCCGAGCAAACGGTGGAAGATAGTGAAGCGATTGGGAGCACCGAAAACGATTAACCTGTAAATTTTCAAAAAAAGCGTCTGGGCATATTGCTCCAGGCGCTTTTTTCATCCGGATATCTGTCACTCTTGATATGAGGGGCTTTCCCGGCAGAGAATAAAACATATCTTCTCACCCTTTTTCAGAAAATCACCGCAGTTTTATCGTGTAGGCACTCCCCTTGCAACTTGCCAGGGGTTATGCTATGCTAAGTTCAAAGCACTCCCCCTGTTCAGGACACCTTATTTACCGGTGTAACTCATGATAAAATTCTAAAGGAGCGTATCGATTATGCAGGCAACCATCCACAACGAATTTTTGACCCTGACGGTGGACACCCACGGCGCTGAGGCCGTCAGCCTGAAAAATGCTGCCGGAGAGGAAATGCTCTGGCAGGCAGACCCTTCTATCTGGGCACGGCACGCACCGATCTTGTTCCCTTGGACCGGCAAGCTCACCGGCGGTGCGCTGGTCCATGAGGGCAAAACCTACAAAGGCGGGCAGCACGGTTTTGCCCGGGATCTGGAGCACACTCTGGTCAAAGCAGAGGGGGACACCATCCAGCTGCGGCTGGAGTCCACGCCGGAGATCAAAGCCCAGCGCTTTCCGTTCGACTTTGTGCTGACCAGCACCTTCCGGCTGGAAGGCAAAACAGTCCACCATACGCTGACGGTGGAAAACCCCGCCGACTCCGCCCAGACCCTGCGTTTTGGCATCGGCTATCATCCGGCCTTCCAGGTCCCCTTTGACGACCAGCACACCACACAGGACTACGAGTTCCGTTTTGACCAGCCGGAAAGCCCCATGATCCTGGATTGCAGCGCCAATGGCTTGTTGAGCGGCAAATGCCGTTACGAGTGGAAGAACACCCAGTCCATCCCGCTGACGGACGAGCTGTTTGCCGCCGACAGCTACTGCATGGCGGGCCTGCGCACCCAGACTGTGGGCATTTATGAGAAGGATACCGGCCGCAGCATCGTCTGCAATGTGGCAGGCTACCCCTATACTCTGCTTTGGAGCGCCAGCGCATCCCCTGTGCGCTTTGTCTGCATCGAGCCTTGGCAGTCTCTGCCGGGTGCAGCGACCGATCCCCAGGAGTGGGAGCAGCGGGCTGCCGCTGCCGTATTGGCCCCCGGCCAGAATTGGAGCACCACCCTCAGCACCCGGTTTGAGCGCTGATAGTGTGCTCTAAAACAGAAAAGAGGAACCTTCTATGAAAGCAGCTCCCTTGCGCTCTGGCGACCACATTGGTATTTTCTCCGCCTCCTCTCCTATATCTGCTACTATCCCCATCCGGTACGATCGAGGGACAGCGTTTCTAGAAAGCAAAGGATATCGGGTGATCCATGGAGCTCTGCGGGGACAACAAGATCACTACCGCTCCGGAAGCATCGCACAGAGAGCTGATGAGTTCAATCAACTTCTCTACGACCCAGACATCCATGTTCTTATGGCTTCCATCGGGGGAAACAATACAAACTCTATTCTTCCCTATATCGACTACGCATATCTGAAAAAGCACCCCAAGATCATCATCGGTTACTCAGACACAACCGCCCTTTTATTAGCCATCTATGCAAAAACAGGACTCATCACTTTTTATGGCCCAGCTGCTGCCTCCTCGTTTGGTGAACTTCCTCCTTTTGTAGACTGGACTTTTCAAAACTTTCAACAGATTTTGAGTAAGGATTTAGCACTTCCCTACACCTATCCCTTACCCCCGGTCTGGACCGATGAGTATATCAACTGGAGTCAGCAAGACCGTTCCAAAGAACAATATCCCAATCGCTGGATCTGCGTTCATCCGGGCTGTGTTCAAGGCCGCCTGATCGGTGGAAATCTGAATACCATGGAAGGATTCTTTGGTACAGAGTATATGCCCCCTATTCAAGATGGCGACATTCTTTTCCTGGAAGATTCTCTCAAGGATGCCTGCACGATTGAGCGTAGTTTTTCTCTCTTAAAGTTAGCAGGCGTATTTGATAAGGTCCGCGGCATTATCTTAGGCAAGCATGAAAAGTTCGATGACAATGGAACTGGCAGAGCGCCCTATGAGATCCTGCTAGAGGTGATCGGATCACCGCAGATTCCTATCCTAGCAGATTTTGATTGTTGCCATACACACCCAATGCTGACGCTTCCTATTGGCTGCACTGTTCTGCTGGATGCGGACCATACCCAACTAAAACTATTAGAACCGCCTTTAGAGTACTAAACAAAAAATCCCCCTGGTCTTTGCAGACCAAGGGGATTTTTTTGCTCTGTAAGAGCTGGAGCTGGTGACAGGAGTTGAACCTGCAACCCACTGATTACAAATCAGTTGCGCTGCCATTGCGCCACACCAGCAAGGGTAACAACGTTGACACGTCATTTTCACGGTTGTGCGTAACTGATTCCCTCAACTCGACCAACTGATTCGCCTAGTTGATTTTTGAGAACTTCTTACGGCCTACTGGAAATTAACTGTCCTTAGATAGGATATCAGAAATCACACTGATTGTCAATATCCACTAATCAGTTACGCTACTAAAACGCCATCTCGCCATTACATGCATCCCCATTTATTACAATAATAACCGGATGCACCGCCGGGGAATACCCAAATAACACTCGTATCTACGATATATTTTTACTTGTGGTCCTGCAAACCATTCCGGCCATGTTATTTTACTAATAGTACAAACACTTTGTATGTTTGCATTTCGTTTGAACATGAATCCAACCGCCCTGTGCATCCCTATGGAGCATATTCAGCGGTGGGAATTCTTGTATGATACCGCATCCTCTCCCCTGGCCAAATTTGTACTGAGATAACATAAAAGCCTTCGCCCATCGGATTGATAAGTTGAGGATTTTCTTACATCCGACAATCAATGTTGTTCCCTCAATCTGTCGGCTAACCTTGCCAACAGTGCAACATCATTTTCGTTCAGACCTGTGACATTAACTGTACTATGATTTTCGATGCCCAACAAATAGTCTGTTGAAACTGAGAACAAATACGCTAAATCAACCAGACTGGGAGGAGATGGCATAGAAAGACCTTGCTCCCACGAATTAATGCCATTCCTAGTCATGTTCATCTTTCGGGCAAGTTCAGCCTGTGTCCATCCTCGTGATTCACGAAGCGCCTTGATACGATCTGCTGTCATCTATTATCACCTCGTGTCAAGTATAATTGGATTTTATGGTTAATCTTTATCATTTTGGCTCTATTACTTGACATCGTGAGAAAAGTGTGATAACTTTATTAAAATCTCATCTGCCTTTTTAGATGTTTTTACCAATTTTGAGGAGGATTTCTATGGCTATGATTCCATGCCCCGGCTGCGGCGAAATGATTTCTGATAAATCTCCGAAATGTATCCATTGTGGCTATGGGCTTACGTTACAAATCAAAACTTGCCCCGAATGTGGTACTCAACTTGACCAAACCGCTACTGTTTGTCCAAAATGCGGTTGTCCTTTAAGTTCAGAATCTTCGACTTCCACCCCTATCGAAGTTACGGTTTCCAAAAATGCTAAAAATTTTTTCACAAAAATTGCTATTGCCATTGTTGCCGTTATTGCTATTGTCGTTATAGTCGTTGTTGGCATCAATATTTCCAATTCACAAAAAGCTAAAGAGGCTTCTGAAACCTATTATGATAACCTTCAAGATGCAACTAGCAGAATGCTTTCCAGTGCTGCATCTGCCGAATCTGCTGGTAACCTTATAAAAGCGTTTGGTATAACGCTATCTATGAAGAACGTGATTCCTCTACCGATCAATATACTCGTCCAAATGGATACTTTGTGAGTGATTTCAATGAGGCTTTGGTCAATCTTTTCTCTGATAGCAGTTTTAGAGCCAAAATCAGCTCTATTGAATCTTGTCAGGACAGTGTTCTTGAAATCATGAAGGGATTGCAAAATCCTCCTGAAGAATATCAGAATGCCTATGCCGCCATTGAGCAACTATATGATGATTATCTTGAGTTGACAAACCTTGTAACAAATCCCACTGGAAGTCTTCAGAGTTTTTCTACTAATTTTAATTCCGCAGATACCGCTGTCTCTAATAGTTACGGAAAGATAAAATTGTATTTGAACAACTAATCACTTGAGGAGAATTTATAATGGCTTTAATAAAATGCCCGGAATGTAATCAAGAAATAAGTAGTCATGCTTCTCAGTGTCCCAACTGTGGCTGCCCTATCGAAACAATCAAAGCTGAAACGCGTTCCATCCAGAAGAAAAAAATCAAGCGCGTTATTCCTGTTTTCTTATTTGCAGTTATAGTTCTATTATGTTGTATCGTTGCCTATCCTCTCGTGCGAAAAGTGTTAAATCCGGGTTATTATAATCACTACAAGTGGGGAACTGCTTTTGAAGCATTCCAAAAAGAATATCCAGAAGACGCCAATCTAAAATCCAATCAAACTGGCGATTCGTTTTTCCGTATAGCTGAATCCTTCGAAGATTTTTCTGACATTTCTGCTATTGAGAATTATAGTTTTGACGACGAAAAACTTTATGCTGTCAATATTATTCTCAGCCCATTGAAGACCTCCAAATTAACCTCTCGGCAGATTTCCAAAAGCCTCGTTAAAAAATACACACAGTACTATGGGGAGGCTGAATGTTCAGAAAATTGTATTCTGGATGGAAAAGTTTATAAATGGTATACTTCGAAAAGCAATATCACTTTATATACATGCGATACTATCATGATCAACTATGAAGATGTCAACCATCTAGATTTACCCGCTAAGCAGGCATAATCTGCTTTCCCGGTGGCCCATTCCCGCCGGGTTTTATTATACCATCAACACCCATAAACGAAAGGAATTCTTATGAAGGTAAACCGTTTGGCCATACGCTCTTGTTCTGCGCTTCTTAGCCTCACGCTGCTTTTCGGTTTAAGCTCTTGTGGCAGTAGCACGCCCACATCTTCTACATCAGCTAGCGAGGATGCTGTCGTTGCTTCTTCAGTAGTAGAACTGCCTTTAAGCGTTACACATCCATTTGTTCATTCTACCGCCACGTGGTCTACTACGCCTTCTGAAATTGACAGTCTTCTCGGTAAATCTCCTGATACTGTATCTTTTGTTGGTAACGGAAAGAAGAAATATACCTTTTCTAACATCGAATGCAATGGTTTGAACGGCGAAGGTTACTTTGTCTTCAAGGATACACTCCTCTGCAAAACCGCATATAAGTATATTTCCGCTCAGCCATTTACGGAGGAATCCACCAGCATTGTAGCTACCCTCAATGATACATATGGCACACCAACCGAGGACAAAAGCAATGTCCTTGAAGATGGCTCGGGTATTTGGCTAGAATGGACAACATCTGATATAAATATATCCTACTTCTATTACCCCAACGAAAACGATAAATATGAGCTTGTCCTTACTTACGAACTTCCCGATAGTAAACTGCCAGCTACAGACACTTCCAATCGTGAGGGTAACTTCCGTATCGGCTTCTGGGGCGACGATATAGAAACAATCAATAAGTACGAAACCGCTAAGTTTGAAGGCATCTCTGAAAGAGATGATGCTACAACAATGATGGTGTATTCCGGAACCGTCTCCGGGAGAAATAATACCTATATAACTTATCTTTTCGATTCCGCCGGGAAGCTATACCAGTGCTTTTATGGATTTAATGATACTTACAGTGGTGCGGAACTCTACATTGCTGCCTATAAATCCTTAAAGGAAAGCCTTACTGAAAAATATGGGAAGCCCGCTTCTGATGAGCGCAAAAATCTCTCAAATCTCGCTCGATATGCCGATGAAGATATTGCATTACAACTGGGTTATTCTGCATATCGTGCGGTTTGGAAAACTGAAACAACTGAAATTACGCTCGTCATGTACAATTTAGGTGGCGGAATCGAAACTACACTTGTTTACGCTGACCCTAATCACGAAGAAGTCAAAGACAACTCCGGCCTCTAATTTTCTCTCCCCGATGGCTTACCTCTGCTGGGATTTTATTTTGTCCAGATACAATAAAAGCCCCCGCCGGGAACCACAATTCCTGACAGGGGCGTACTTTTTACACAGGATAGCGCAGGGGCTCAGCGTTCACCCCAGCTCCTGCTGGATGCGGGCAAAGTCCTCCAGAGTCAGTGCCTCCGGCCGCACACGGGCATCCAGGCCGGCAGCCTCAATGGCGGCAATGGCCCGCTCCTTGGGCAGGGACAGACCGGCGGCAATGGAGTTGGCGGCGGTCTTACGGCGCTGGCCAAAGGCGGCACGGATCAGGGCAAAGTAGCCCTCCTCGTCCTCCACCTGCACAGCAGGCTGCTCCCTCAGATCCATACGCACCACGGCGCTGGTGACCTTGGGGGCCGGGTAGAAGCTGCCCGGCGCTGCTGTAAACATCATGCGGGAACGGGCATAGTAGCTCACAGCACAGCTGATAGCGCTGGATGCCCGGGTACCCGGTGCTGCCGCCAGGCGGTCCGCCGCTTCTTTCTGCACCATAACGGTCAGGTTCTGCACCGGCAGGCGGCTGGACAGCAGTTTCATCACGATCGGGCTGGTGATATAATACGGCAGATTGGCACAAACCGCCACCGGCATCCCTGCAAACTCTTCCTCAAGCAGGGCAGGCAGGTCCACTTTCAGTACATCCTGTAGTATCAGCTTAAAATTATCCACACCAGCCATCGTCTCTGCCAGCAGCGGCGGCAGCCGTTCGTCCACTTCGATGGACACTACCTTATCTGCCCGGCGTGCAAGCTCCTTGGTCAGCACGCCAATGCCCGGCCCGATCTCCAACGCACCCCAGCCAGGGCCAACGCCGCTGGCATCCACGATTTTGGGGGGCAGGCCAGGGTTGATAATAAAGTTCTGACCAAAGCCCTTGGAGAGGGCAAAATCATATTTTTCGCACAGGGATCGGATCACCGAGAGGTCGGTCAATTCCGGCATAGAGGGTCCATCCTTTCTATTCAGGGGCTTTGCCCAGGGATCACAAGGTCGGTTATTTTTTCCAAAACAAGATATACGGTGTATTTTATACGGACAGCAATAGCACGATCGCCCTTCCGGGGCAGCAAAGACCCTCCCCGCTGCGGCTGACCGCGACAGAGAGGGTCCCTTGTTTACAGATCACTTACTGGCGGAAGCCAATGCAGCGTCCTGGCTGGCAGCCTCTTTGCTGCCGGAATCTGCCTCTGCTGCGCCGCTCTCACTTTCAGCAGCGCTTTCCGAAGAAGCACTCTCCGAAGCCGGCTCCTCTTCCGGAGCAGCCGGTTCTGCATCGGAAGCAGCATTTTCTTCCTCTGCGCCTGCCACCGTGGTGGAGCCGCTCATCTGCTGCGCTGCCTGCACTGCACGCAGGATCTGGGGGTCCGTGTCCGGCGTAAAGTCATAGAAGATGACCTCTTCCTCCGCCGTCAAGGGACGCTCCACATCCACGCTCAAGCCGGTGCCGTCAAAGCTGTTGCCCTGTCCATCCAGCAGCTTTGCCACTGTGACCACCAGGGCGCTGCCGTCGGACAGGCGCTGGGGGCTGCTCTGGATGGTGCCCTTGCCCTGGGTGGTCTCGCCCACCAGGCGTGCACCGCTCAGGCTGCGCAGAGAGGCAGCAAACAGCTCGGCAGCGCTGGCTGTGTACTTATTCACCACGCAGACCATGGGCAGCTCTACCACGTTCTCCGAGTCGCTGCTGCCCAGCAGAGTACGGTCGCCATCCTTGTCCTCTGCATAGGCCAGCGTGCCTTCCGGACACAGCAGGTCGATGCAGTTCAGGGCATCTTCCAGCACGCCGCCGCCGTTGTTGCGCAGGTCGAACACCAGGCTGGCGGCGCCAGCCTTTTGCAGGGTACGCACCGCATAATCCAGCTCGCTGGCGGTCGTAGAGTCAAACTGATGGATGCGGATATAGCCCACATTGCCTTGCACCAGGCTCTGATCCACCGAAGTGGTGCGGTAACCGTAATGGGTCAGATCGGCGCTGTGTTCTGCTGCGGCGGCGTCCAGCCAGGTCACACTGACCACCGTGCCAGCCTCGCCCCGCAGACGGGTCTGCACCGTATCCACCGTATACATGGCCTTGACCTCCTCCCCGCCAATGGCGATGAGGTAGTCTCCCACCTGGATGCCTGCCTCCTGCGCCGGGGAGTCATCGTAGACCTTCAGCACCTTGGCATAGCCCGTCTGGTCTTTGGCCAGCTCCACGCCAATACCCATCAGGGTGCCTTCCTGGATCTTCATCAGCTCCGTATAGGAGGTCGCCGTATAATAGCGGGCATAGGGGTCTCCTGCGCCCAGCAGATATCCGGCCGTCAGGCAGTCGTACAGCAAGGTCTCGTCAATGTTGTAGTAATCATTGGCCCGCACATAGCGGTCCACCTCTGCGATCTTGTTGTACATGCTCTCCTTCTCTTTGACGCTGGACACCGTGCTGTCAAACAGGCGCATTGCCATCAGCATCGTTACCGAGAAGGTCACAGTCATAGCCAGGATGACGATGGTCACCATCATCCCCACAGAAATTTTTCGGTTCATCGGTCTCCCCCTGTCAGAACAGAAGCATCATAGCCAGGCTCCCCACCAGAGAGAGCACGAACACCCCTGCCAGCACGAGACAGCCCAGGCGCAGCAGGCGCTTACGTTTATCTTCCTTCATGCCTAAAGCCTCCTAAAAATACAATATGCCTTCCCTGCGGGTCCTCTCAGCGGATGGGGACCACGCTGCGCGGATTGATGGAGTTTGCCTTGGAGCTGCCTTTCCACACCTCCAGATGCAGATGGTTGCCGGTAGAGTTGCCGGTGGTGCCCACATAGCCGATCAGCTCGCCCTGCTTGACATATTTGCCCGCCGTCGTGGCAATGGACTTCATATGTCCATACAAGGTGGTGTAGGCGTTGCCATCCGTCATTTTGCCGTGGTAGATGATGACATAGTTGCCGTAACCGCCGGTGGACCAGCCTGCCACCTGTACATAGCCGCTGGCTGCTGCATAGATGGGGGTGCCGCCGGGGGCTGCAAAATCAATGCCTGCATGGAGCTTGCGCACCCCGGACACCGGGTTGACGCGCATACCGTACTCACTGGAGATGCGGCTATAACTCTTCAGCGGGCAGATAAAGCCGGTAAAGCTGAGCTGCGGCTTGCTGGAGGAGGCCGAGGCGATCATTTTCTGGATCTCCTTTTTCACAGCCTCGTAGTTCATCTCGTCCGAGTCAATGGCTGCCTGGGCTTCCTTTTGGGCCTGCTTGGCCTCCTCTGCACTGAGCTTAGCCGCCGAGACGCTGGCATTCAGCTCGCTCTGCTTGGCCTGCATCTGATAGTTCTGCGAGTCCAGCTGGTTTTTCTGGTTTTGCAGTGCGGAACGCTGGTTTTCCAGGTCTGCCTTTGCATTTTGCAGTGACAGCTTGGCGTTCTTCATATCGTTCAGCACCTCGGTATCCTTCAACGAGATATCCTGCATCACCTCATTGAAGGTCAGCAGCTGGTACATATCCTGCACCGAGGCCAGCATGGCCACACTGCCGCCGTCCCGCAGCTGCTGCATAGCAGCCATGTGCTGCTTGAAGTCGTCCCACTGGTCTGCGATCTCGATCTCCTTTTGGGCGATCTCCGCTTCCTTTTGGGCAATGGCCTGCTGGGTCTGACCGATCTGGTTCTGCACCTGGGCGATCTGCCCTTTCAGGACCGAGATCTGCCCCTGGACCACAGTCACCTTTTCCCGCAGCTCCGACTCCATTGCCTTGGCGGCAGCTTCCCGCTTTTTGGCGTTGGAGAGGTCTTTTTTATGCTGCGCAATGGACTGCGACAGTTTATCCAGCCGGTTTTGCAGCGAGGCCATGCTGTTGGAGGCTGCCGACGCAGTAGGCGCGGCGCTGGGGTAAAAAGCCAGACAGGCCAGCAGACAGGCCACAGCCGTGCACAGGCTGACCGCCCGCACAAACCCGGAGTTGCTTGGTTTTGCGTGGGCTGCCGGCCGGATCAGCCGGAAAGGCTTTGTATGTTTTGCATGATACATGGGTGGCTCTCCTTTTGGTTCAGACGTTCAGATGCTTGCGGATGGAGAACATACTGCCCAAGCCGCCCACCAACGCACCGCCGCACAAGCTGTAAAACAGGATGGTGGGCCACACATTGGCCAACGGGATCAGCGAAGTACCCATCAGCAGCCGCCACAGTCCGCCCAGCGTGCTGGTAGCCTGCAGCAGATAGCCATAGCCGCCAATGGTAACAGCGGCGGTAAGCGCACCGGAGAGCAGACCCATGGTCAAGCCCTCCGCCACAAAGGGCAGAGTGACCAAAAAGTTGGTAGCGCCTACATATTTCATGATCTCGATCTCCCGGCTGCGGGCCGAAACACTGAGCCGGATGGTGCTGCCGACCGTGATCACGCTGACCACCATCAGCACGATGACGATGACCCGCCCCACAAGGTTGACCGCCTTTTGGGTTTGGATAAACACATTGGTCATCTCCAGCGGGGCTGCCACACTGTGTACCCCCTGGATACGCTGGATCCGGGCGCTGATCTGCTCCATCTGGCTCAGATCTCCAATGGACACCCGGTAGTTGGCCTTAAAAGGATTGTCGTTTTCAAACTCGTCCAGAAGGATCGCATAATCCTCCATATAAGTACGGTACTGATCCAGCACGTCCTGCTTGGACATGAACTGCATATGGGTAATGCCCGGCAGAACAGCGATCTCGTCCCCTACCTTCTGCATCAGCTCCCCGTCGGCTTCCGGCTCCAGATAAACGACCATCTCGTTCTGGGTGCCCAGATAGCTGACCATGCTGTCCACATTCAGCTCCAGCAGACTTGCAAAGATATTCAACGCCATGCAGACGCTCAGCGAAGCCACACAAGCAATGGTCATAGCCCAGTGCTTGCCCATATTGCGCACGCCCCGGCCCGTCAGGAAGAAAAAGGTGGATGGTTTCATCATACCAGGGCCTCCTTCCGTGCAGGGGGCACATCCGAGATGATGCGTCCGTTTTCCAGCGTGACCACTCTCTGCTGGAACCGGCGCACCAGCTCATGCTCGTGGGTGACCACCAGAACCGTGATGCCCATGCCGCTGACCCGTTCCAGCAGTTCCATCATCTCCAAGCTCAGCTCCGGGTCGATGTTGCCGGTGGGCTCGTCCGCGATCACCAGTTTGGGGGTGTGAGCCAAGGCCCGGGCCACCGCCACCCGCTGCTGTTCACCGCCGGAGAGATAATCCGGGTAGCTGTTGGCCTTATCCTCCAGATGTACCAGCTCCAGCATATAATCCACCCGGTCCCGGATCTGCTTTGCGCCCACGTTGGTAACGTGCATGGCAAAGGCCACATTCTCATAGACCGTCATGGTGGGGATCAGCCGGAAGTCCTGAAAGATGACACCCATCTGCCGGCGCAGATAGGGCACCTGGCTGCGCCGCAGCCGTGCCACATCCTTGCCGTCCACAAAGACCTTGCCCTCACTGGGCAGCACTTCCCGCAGGATCAGCTTGAGCAGGGTGGATTTGCCTGCACCGGAGTGACCTACCAGGAAAACGAACTCGCCCGGGTCCACATGCAGGCTGACATCCTCCAGCGCGAGACGTCCGCCCCGCTTGTACTCCATAGAAACGTGTTCAAAATCAATCATGAAAGGATAGCTCCTTATTCTTTGGGTGCGGTCGGGTGCACCCTAGGATACTGCGGCAATTTTGCCGCAAAAACCGGCTGGCACACAGGTGCCGCCGGTTTGTACACCCCGCTAAAGCAGAGCGCAAGGGCCTTTTTAGTACTTGGCCGGGTTGTTGGACAGGTACTTTTTGACCATCAGCGCCACCTTAAATACAATGGCGTCGTCGAACTCACGCAGGTCCAGTCCGGTCAGTTTCTTGATCTTTTCCAGACGGTACACCAGGGTATTGCGGTGGACGAACAGGCCGCGGCTGGTCTCCGAGACATTCAGGTTGTTCTCAAAGAAGCGCTGGATGGTGAACAGGGTCTCCTGGTCCAGGCTCTCGATGCTGCCCTGCTTAAAGACCTCCCGCAGGAACATCTCACACACCGTGGTGGGCAGCTGGTAGATCAGACGGGCAATGCCCAGGTTGTCATAACGGATGATCTGCTTTTCGGTGTCGAACACCTTGCTGACCTCCATTGCGATCTGTGCCTCCTTGAAGCTGGTGGCCAGATCCTTGACGTTGGAGATGGGGGTGCCGATGCCCACCACAGACTTGATGTAATGCTCCCCAGACAGCGTATCCACGATGCTGGCAGCCAGCTTTTCCATATCGGTGCGGTCGATGCCCTTGCGGATCTCCTTGACCAGCACCGTATCGGTCTCGCTGATGTTGAACACAAAGTCCTTCTGCTTATCCGGGAACAGGCTGCTGACCACATCATAAGCGGAGATATCGCCGCCGCTGGTCACACGGACGATGAACACCACCCGGGACACGTCGGTAGCAAAATGCAGCTCCCGTGCCTTGGCATAGATATCACCCGGCAGGATGTTGTCCAGCACCACATTCTTGATAAAGTTCGCCTTATCGAATTTTTCGTCGTGATACTGCTTGATGCTCTGCAAGCTGATGGACAGCATTGCCGCAAACTGACCGGCAGTTTCGTCTGCGCCTTCCACAAACACGGCATATTCGTTATGCTTTGCGCTGGAGAACTGCTGGTAGGTGTAGCCGTCCTGTACAAACCGGTCTCCGGCAAGCAAGCGCTCCTCAACAAAGCCCTCGCGCACCTCACCGATCAGGTTCAGCTCAGAGCAGGAGATCACCGTCCCCATCTCATCCACCACGCCCACCACACGGTCGATCGCATCTTTCATCTGGTAGATCACGCTTTGAAATACTCTGTTAGCCATACTGGTTAAACCCCTTTTCCTCTCTCTTATGGAAGCCGCCGCATTGGCGATTGTGATTTTCAACAATTTCGCCGTTATACAATCTATATTTTACACAAAAGAATTTACTTTTGCAACAGATTTCACCAAAAAAATTTCTTCTTTCTTGGTCAAATTATCTGTCAGCGGTTCTAAGAGCGGAAAAAGCACCTTTTTGCGTGGTTCTTGGCCCTATTTTAGCGGTAAAATGTGATGCTTCTTTGAAATCTTGGTGAAAACCCCCCTGCCTTCAGCCGGTAATTTGTGCCACTTCCTCCGGCGTCAGTTCTCTCCACTGGCCCGGCGCCAGACTTTCGTCCAGGGCAAGCCCGCCAATGGCATCCCGGTGCAGGGCATTGACACCTGCACCATACACGCCAAACATCCGCTTGATCTGGTGGTATACGCCCTGGCGCAGCACCACCTGCACCTGCAGTCCATCGGGAGACAGCGCCTGCACCTGAGCCGGCGAAAGCGCTGTACCATCTGCCAGCGTGACACCGGCGGCAAAGCCATCCGCCATTTCCTGGGTCAGGGGGGTATCCAGCGTGACGGTGTACCGTTTGGGCACGTGGCGTTTCGGGGCCAGGATCTCGTGTGCAAACACACCGTCATCCGTCAGCAGCACAAAACCGGTGCTGGTCTTGTCCAGACGCCCGGCAGGGAAAAGCTGACGGCGGGGGTATGCGTCCCCCAGCAGATCCACCACCGTGGTATCCCGGGCATCTTCCCGGGCGCTGACGACTCCCGCAGGCTTGTTGACCATCAGATATACAAACTGCTGGTAACGCAGCGGCGCACCATCCAGACAGACTACATCTGCCTCCGACAGCTGGGTGTCGGCTTTTTTGCACACAGCGCCGTTTACACGCACCCGCCCTTTCTGCACCAGGGTGCGGGCCGCTGACCGGGTGCATTGGGCCGTCTCAGCCAGATATTTATCCAAACGCATAGGTTCCTCCTTTTTTAGAACGGGGGTTTGTTCCTTTTTCGAGAGAGACCCTCTCAGTCGCCTGCGGCGACAGCTCCCCCGAAAGGGGGAGCCCTTGGCAAAACCGGCAGGTCTCGTCCTTACTATTTAACGACAAAAAGAAGTCTGCCGTTAAGCTGTAAACTTTCCGCCCCTGCCAAAGCCTCTCCCTTTCGGGAGA
>Bissell_p1__coassemble_906_pt1 | contig 16808 bp, 14 predicted proteins | sample Bissell_p1__metabat2_low_PE_043 | metagenome-assembled genome bin Bissell_p1
TCCTGTGCTGGACAGCGCCTGCAAAATACCCACCGAGGCCGAGGAGGACTGGATCAGCACCGTAGCCACCAGACCCACCAGCACACCCAGCAGCGGGTTTTTCATGCTGACAAACAGGCTTTGGAACGCCGGAGACTCCTTGAGAGGAGCCACACCTGCATCCATCAGGCTCATACCGGTGAACAGGATGCCGAAACCCAGCATGATCTGACCCAGATTCTTGCGTTTGGCCCCCCGCAGGAACACATAAAAAATGCAGCCTACAAAAGCCACCACCGGCGCAAAGGTCTTGGGCTGCATCAGAGTCAGCAGCAAACTGTCGCCGGAGATGTCCGCCATGCGGATCAGTTGACCGGTAACCGTGGTGCCGATGTTTGCGCCCATGATGACGCCCACCGACTGGCTCAGGGTCATAATGCCGGAGTTGACCAGCCCCACGCAGATGACCACCGTACCAGCCGAGGACTGGATGACCGCCGTGATCAGGGTGCCAAAGATCACGCCCTTGATCGTGGAAGATGTGAGCCGCTGCAGGATGCTCTGCATCGGGCCGCCCGCCAGCTTCTCCAGCCCGGCACCCATGATGGACATACCATACAGGAACAGCGCTATGCCGCCCAGAAGCGATGTGATATGTGAGATCTCCATAACCTAACGAACTCCTAATTTTTGCAGCCGCCATGCAAGCCTTTACCGCAAAGGAGTACGGAAGCATGGAAGAAAGCTGCTTGTTTTTACTCTGTGTGCGCAGCACGCAGACTTTTTTTATTATATCACCTTTGTACCGCTTCCAACAAGCATTTTTCGACAAAGAATCCGTCTTTCCCCCACACTTTATGCCCGATCCCGCAAAAACGGCGCAGCTTACGGCTGTTCCAGCTCTTGCAGCGCTTCCTGCACCGTGTCCGCCGAGAAAAGGAACACCCCCGCCTCACTATACACTTCCACATGTCCCCCAATGGAACGCAGCTCGATTTCTTTCATGATCGTACCTCCCCGCTTCAAATCATCCTGTAGTAGCTGACAATACCATTATCGCACATATTTTGTACTATAAACAGGACTGTTCTCCCATAAAATTCCGCAAAAAAGATACCGCCCTGCCTATCCGTGCAGAGCGGTATCTTTATAATCGTTATATGGACATCGTAGCAAAGAGGTCAGTTGGGGCTGCCTGCCAGTACAGGCTCCTTTTTGGAAAGGTCGGCGCATTTCTGCCCCCGGGACTTATCGTAGCAGTAACGGATGATCGCTTGGCGGCGGACGATCCCGATAAACATCCCGCGGTCATCCACCACCGGGACAAAGTTCTGGTTCATGGCGGCTTCGATCAGCTCATCCATGCTGGTCGTGACTGTTACCGCTTTATAATCCCGCTTATGGGGGAACGAGGAGATCGGCACATCCTCTGCTGCTTCCAGGTCCAGTCCATGGAACTTTTTCAGACCCCAGAGGATATCCCCTTCGGTCAGGGTGCCTACATACTCCCCACGGCGATTCAGCATGGGGATGGACGCATAGCGGTTTTTCTCCCACTTTTCCAGCGTCTGACGCAGGGTGAAGTCATCATAGACATACATCAGATCCTGCTTGGGAGACAAAAAAAACAGAATATTCATGAAATACAGCTCTCCTACTCGATCGTTCTGGGCCGCAGCAGAGCAAGAGCAGCCTGTTTCTCTGCCCTGCACCGGGACCTTCTATCTGACGCTGCCCGCACAAGGCAGCTGGTCTCTACCCTAATTTTAGCACTTTCCCACAGAGAAAGGAATACGGTCCCCGCAATTTTTATAGTTTATTCACAGTCCCTTCGCGGCTTCTTCGCAAAAAATGCGCAAAAACACTGCACAGGCCACTTTTTTGTGCTATACTATAAGCAGCGGGTGTATACACCTGTTTTGTAACCCAGGCCTACCGGTCCTTCCGAAGTGTCAGGCAGCACCAGTATACCCCCTGTGCTTTGTAAAAATTGCGCAAAGTATGCGGTGCGTTTCCGTGCTGCCGGGGCAAATTATGCTGTACAACCGGGAGCTTCCGTTGTATAATGGGTCTGGTCTCCCGCGCACAGATCCCCTTGCTGGGGCATCGGATGCGCCAAAATCAAAAGATAAAGGAGCAGAGCGACTATGATCACTTCCCGTTTCCCTCTGGGGGATGTCAGTTTTTCCGCCGAGTATTTTTCTACCCTGGTCGGTGAGGCTGCCAAACAATGTTACGGTGTGGCCGCCATGGTCCCTCGTGACATGACCGACGCCGTCAAGAGCATGGTGCACCGCGCTGACCGCCCGGAAAAGGGTGTGCGCGTCACCCAGGAAGACGGCCGCCTTGTGATCGAGCTGCACATCGCTGTCAGCTATGGGTTAAACATCTCCACCGCCGCCCGTGCGATCTCGCACCGGGTCAAGGATGAGCTGGAGCAGGCCACCGGCCTGAAGGTCGCCCGCGTGATCGTATCGGTGGACGATGTAGTTGCTTGACTGCAAGGCCGCGTTTTGCCTGCCATTGCGCGTAAACTAGCCCCGGGGCCCGTTCCGGGAAAATTCAAGGAGTGGAAAACATGATTTCTGGTAAAATCCTGCGCGACGCCATGATCTCCGGCGCAAACAACATCAACAATCAGCGTTCCCGCGTGGACGAACTGAACGTCTTCCCTGTCCCGGACGGTGATACCGGCACCAACATGGGCATGACCGTTGGCGCCGCCGTGCGCGAGCTGGAAGCTCTGCCCGACGACTGCACCGTGTCGGAGGCTGCCAAGACTGCCGCCTCCGCTATGCTGCGGGGCGCCCGCGGCAACTCCGGCGTTATCACCAGCCTTTTGTTCCGCGGCTTCTCCAAGGCGCTGGACGGCAAAAAGACTGCCGGGGTCGAGGATATCGTTGCCGCGCTGAAAAAGGGCGTGGAAGGTGCCTACAAGGCTGTGATGAAGCCCACCGAGGGCACCATCCTGACCGTTGCCCGCGTTGCCTCCGAGAAGGCCGCCGAGGCTTCTGCTGAGGACGTGGCCGCACTGTGGGACGTGGTGTTGGAAGCTGGCCAGCAGGCTTTGGAGGATACCCCCAACCTGCTGCCGGTGCTGAAGAAAGCCGGTGTTGTGGATGCCGGCGGTCAGGGCATCATGGTGATCTTTGAGGGCATGGGCAAGGTGTTCCACGGTGAAGCCATAGTGGAGAGCAGCGACCAGCCCCAGAACAAGGCTAAGCTGTCCACTGCCAATGCTGGCAAGGGTGTGTTCACCGACGACCTGATGAAGGTGGAGGACATCACCAACGGCTACTGCACCCAGTTCCTCATCAACAAGAACGACGGTGCCAGCGCTGCCAAGATGCGTGCTTTTGCTGAGTCCAACGGCGACAGCGTAGTCTGCATTGAGGATGACGACGTGATCAACCTGCACGTCCATACCGCAGACCCCGGCAAGATCCTCAGCGAGGCCATCAAATACGGCTACCTGACCAACTTCAAGATCGAGAATATGCACGAGCAGTTCCTGGCACGGCAGAAGCAGGGCAAGAGCCTGGAAAAGCAGGCCCTGGCTGAGCAGAAGCCGGACCCGGCCAGCGAGTTCATTTATGCTGCTGTGGACCCCAGCCGTGACTATGGCTTTGTTGCCGTGGCTGCCGGCGAGGGACTGAAGGCCGTGTTCACCGACCTGGCTGCAGATGCTGTGGTATCCGGCGGCCAGACCATGAACCCCGCCACCGAGGATATCCTGGCAGCTGTTCAGAGCGTCCCGGCCAAGACCGTGTTCGTTCTGCCCAACAACAAGAACATCATCATGGCCGCAGAGCAGGCTTCTAAGCTGGCTGACCGTAAGGTCGTGGTGCTGCCCACCCGCACCGTGCCCCAGGGCATCACCGCTCTGCTGAGCTTTGACCCCACCGCCTCGGTAGAAGCCAATACCATTGCGATGATGCAGGCTGCCGACCGTGTCTCCACCGGTCTGATCACCTACGCTGCCCGTGACAGCGAGTACGACGGCAAGCGCATCCGCAAGGGCGAGATCATGGCTCTGGAGAACGGCCGCATCGTGTCCACCTCCAGCGACCTGACCAAGGCCACCTACCGTTTGGCCCGGGCTATGTGCCGCAAGGACTCCAGCTTTGTGACCATCATCTCTGGCTGCGATGTTTCGGACGAGGAAGCAGAGCGCGTAACCGAGATCGTGAAGGCAAAGTGCCCGAACCATGTGGAAGTCAGCCACATTCGGGGCGGTCAGCCGGTCTACTATTATATGATCAGCGTGGAGTGATCCCCTCCCCTGCCAGAACATCCAGGGCGGCATAGCCCCCCTGTCTAAAACAAAAAGCAGCAGGCCCCATGTCCGCACCGCAGCGGTGCCGGAGATGGGGCCTGTTTTATGAAGTACGCCTGCAAGGGACACAAAAGGAGAGCAAAAAAATGCAGCTGGAAGCATACGATTTTCTGCCGGAGGATGCAAAACGCATCCGGGAAGCAGTTTTTATGAAAGAACAAGGCTTCAAAAACGAATTTGATGATATCGATCTCTTGGCTCTCCATTTGATCCTGTACGACGGCTCCCAACCGGCAGCCACCTGCCGGCTCTTCCCCGCAGCCGAGCAGGGCGTCTATCTTTTAGGACGGTTGGCTGTGGTAAAAACATACCGCGGACAAAAGCTCGGACAGCGGATGCTGCGGGAAGCCGAAGCCATCGCAGCCCGCAAAGGCGCGGCAGAACTTCGGCTGCACGCCCAGTGCCGAGCCAGCCGCTTCTACACACAGGCGGGTTACACCCCCTATGGTGCAGAGGATGACGATGAGGGCTGCCCTCATATCTGGATGAAAAAAACGCTTCGGTAAACATTCCATACAAACAAAAGTGCCCGCACGGCAAAGCAACGATCCGCTTTGCTGTGCGGGCTTTTTTAAAAGAAGCTCACCTGGCTGCTTTCCGGCAGGTCACCCAAAGCACCCACCTGGCGCAGTCGGTCCAGGATACTGGCGCCCACGCCGGATGCCTGCTGCAGTTCTTCCACCGAAAGGTACTCCTGTCCATCGATGGTCGCACGCTCCAGCGCATCCGCCGCCGCATCGCCCAGTCCCTTCAAGGCACTGAACGGCAGCCGGACTTTGTCATCCTCCACCACATAGCGGGTCCCGCGGCTTTTGCCCAGCTGGATGGGCAGGAATTCATACCCCCGCACCAGCATTTCATTGACCAGCTGCAGGGAGACCAGCAAGTCCTCGTCCTTGGCGTTCTTTTCCTCCCGCAGGCGGCGTGTGACCTCGTTCATGTGGGCACGGGCCACAGCTGGGCCGCCCACCGCTGCCTCGTAGTCGATATCGTCCCCGCGCACCGTGAAGTACACCGCATAAAATGCCTGCGGATGATACAGCTTGAACCACATCAGCCGGATGGCGCTCATCAGGTAGGCCACGGCATGCGCCTTGGGGAACATATATTTGATCTTGCGGCAGGACTCAATATACCAGTCCGGCACATCGTGTTCCCGCATCGCTTCCTCCCAGCCGTCCTTAAAGCCGCCCTTGGCCACCTTGCCTTTACGCACAGCCTCCATGATATCAAACGCCATTTTGGGTTCCAGACCCTTTCGGATCAGGTAAAGCATGATGCTGTCACGGCAGCCAATGACCTCTGCAATGGTACAGGTACCGCTGCGGATCAGCTCATCGGCGTTTCCCGTCCACACGTCGGTGCCATGGGACAGACCGGAGATCTGGATCAGCTCGGAAAAATTCTTGGGCCGGGCCTCCACCAGCATCCCGCGGACAAAGTTCGTGCCCATCTCCGGGATGCCAAAGGTACCGGTCTGGCTGTCGATCTGCTCCGGAGTGACCCCCAGTGCCTCCGGACTGGTGAGCAGGCTGTACACCTTGGGGTCATTCATGGGGATGGAGTCCACCGGGATGCCGGTATACTCCTCAAAATACTTATAGAAGGTGGGCATATCGTGGCCCAGTTCGTCCAGCTTCAGCAGCGTATCATGGAGATATTTGAACTCAAAGTGGGTGGTCAGCAAACCGCCCGCCACATCGTCCGCCGGGTGCTGGATCGGACAGAAATCGTAGATCTCGTAGGTATCCGGCACGACCACCATGCCGCCGGGATGCTGGCCGGTGGTGCGTTTGACCCCGGTACAGCCCAGGGTCATGCGGTTTTCCTCCGCACGGTTGACGGTACGGCCCCGTTCCTCCAGATATTTGCGCACATAGCCATACGCTGTTTTATCCTGGATACCAGAAACCGTGCCAGCCTTGAACACATTCGCCTTGCCAAACAGCTCCTCGGTATAGCGGTGGACACTGCTCTGGTACTCGCCGGAGAAGTTCAGGTCGATATCTGGCTCCTTGTCGCCGTAGAAGCCCAGGAAGGTCTCAAAGGGGATATCATGGCCATCCACCAGCATCCGGGTGCCACAGCAGGGACAGTCCTTATCCGGCAGGTCAAAGCCGTCCTCCACACTGCCGTCGGTGATGAACTCACTGTGCTTGCACTTTGGACAGCGATAATGGGGCGGCAGGCTGTTCACCTCCGAAATGCCGGAAAAGTGCGCCACAGCCGAGGAACCGACCGAGCCTCGGCTGCCCACCTGGTAACCACCTGCGTTGGAATACGCCACCAGTTTGACCGCAATGACATACAACACCGCATAGCCGTGTCCGCAGATGGAATCCAGCTCCTTTTGCAGACGTTTTTCCACCAGCTCAGGCAGCGGGTCGCCATAGTCCTCCTTCGCACGCTTCCAGGTAGCATCCCGCAGCTGCTGCTCTGCCCCTTCGATACTGGGGGGATAGGTCCCCCGGGGGATCGCACGCACAGTATTGTCAATAGCAGCCGCTACTTTGCGGGGGTTGGTCACTACGATCTCATAGGCTTTTTCCTTGGGGAGGTAACGGAACTGCTGCAGCATATCCTCCGTGGTGCGGAAATACAGCGGCGGCTGATTGTCGGCATCCTTAAAGCCATTGCCCGCCTGCAGGACCGAGCGGTAGATCGAGTCCTCCGGGTCGGTAAAATGCACGTCACCGGTGGCGATCACCGGTTTATGCAGATCCTCTCCCAGGCGGATCACCGTGCGGTTGAACTGCTTGATGACCTCCTCGCTCTCTACCTTTCCATCCCGCACCATATAGGCATTGTTGCCCAGGGGCTGCACTTCCAGAATATCGTAGTAGGCTGCGATCTTTTTCAGTTCCTCATAGGAACGCCCCTCTACGATGGCACGGTACAGCTCCCCTGCCTCACAGGCAGAGGTCAGCAGCAGCCCATCCCGGTATTTATTCAGCAAACTGCGGGGAACACGCGGTTTTTTGAAGAAGTAGTTGACGTGCGCCTCGCTGACGATCTTATACAGGTTTTTCAGGCCCATCTGGTTGCGCACCAGGATGATGAGGTGATAATATTTCTTTTTCAGGACCTCCCGGTTCCCGCCCAGGCCGGTGTTCACCTCACTGATGTGGGCGATCTGTTTTTCTTCCAGATCCCGCAGCATCACGCTGAAGATCCGCCCCAGGGCAGCAGCATCCTCACAGGCACGATGCGCCTGGTAGGAGGGCAGCTCCAAATGCTTATTGATGGTGCCCTGCTTATAGTTGTGCAGACCCGGATACATGGCCTGGGCCATGGTCAAGGTGTCCAGATAGGTGGGTTCAAACTCGATGCCGCTGCGCTTGGCAGCCGCCCGCATGAACCGCATATCAAAAGAATGGCCATTGTGGGCCACCAGGATGCGGCCGCCCGCAAAGTCCAAAAACTTTTGCAGAGCTTCCGCTTCGGAAGGCGCATCCTCGACCATCTCGTTGGTGATACCGGTCAGCTCTGTGATCTTGGGTGTAATGGGTTTGCCGGGTTTGACAAAGGTATCAAATTCTGCCACCACTTCCCCATTGCGCACCAGCACAGCACCGATCTCGGTAAGATACTCCACTCCAGGGTCCAAGCCGGTGGTCTCGGTGTCGAACACGCAGAACTCTCCGGTCAGCGGCTCATCCTGGACACCGTAGACACAGGGGACCATATCATCCACAAAATAAGCCTCGCAGCCGTAGATGAGCTTGAAGTTCGGGTCCTTTTTGTGGATATCATCGGCCGCCAGCATCGCTTCTGGATATCCCTGGCAGACACCGTGATCCGTGATGGCTACTGCCGGGTGCCCCATCCGGTGGGCCAGTTTGACGATGCCGCCAGGGTCGCAGAAACCGTCCATACTGGACAATTTGGTATGCAGGTGCAGCTCTACCCGCTTGGCAGGGGCATGGTCCTCCCGCTTTTTCCGCTCTACCACCAGCACATCGTAGGGGTAAACAATGTAGTCATGCTCATATTTATCATAGGAGCAGTCACCCCGCACCAGCAAAGTAGAGCCTTTGGGGATGTTCTCCCACTTAGAGCAGTCCTCCCCTTCCTGGGCGCGGATCTTGAGGTTGATCGAACCGGTATAATCGGTAATGGAGACGGTGTAGATCTTGCGGTAGTTGCCCTTGACCTCGGTAAAGAACACGTCGCCCCAGATCATGCACTTGCCGCCCTCGCCGCCCAGATCCTTGAGGGGGGTAAGATTCTTGGGCGTGAACTGTTTGCCATGGAACAGGGTCGCGGGCTTGTCCTCCAGAGAGAGTCCCTCCACCTTGATGGGGGGCGTGGTATTCTTTTTCTCAAACCGGACCACCGGCGGGGCCGCTTTGCGCTCCAGTTTTTCCTCCATCTGACGCTGCTCTGCCTCGCCCACAGCGCTCTCCACCGTAACGGCAGGACGTACCCCGGTGCAGGCAGCGATCTTGTCCGCCAGCAAGGAAGCAAAGTCGATCTCCGTCAGGAATTTTGTGCCGTGGAACACCCCTACCCGGATCTGCTGCCCCTGGATGGAAAGCCTGCAGCCATCCAAAAAACCATTGATGGGCACACCATCCCGCTTCATCTGCTCCATCAGGCAGCGCAGCGCTGCCTCGTCCATACTGGGATAGCCAAACAGGTTTTCGATCCGCAGATCAAAGCCTTCATAATCCGGCGCCAGCGAAGCCAGCAGCCGTTCGCACAGACCCTGATCCAGCGGGGCCGCACTGCGCAGGGTAAAAATGACCTGCTGTTCCTGCCGGATCATTCGGGCGTGCTCCACGATCACACGGCCAAAGCAGGAGGCAAAGTCAGGGTCGGCCATAAACTGCGGCCAAAGCTGGGATACGAGAGGTTTCACAAAGGGTTCTCCTGTTCTAGGTCCATAGATAAATAGACGGACTGCCTTGTTTTTGAAAAACAGGGCAAACTTTATAAACGGCCAGCGCATACACGCTGGCCAGGATATGGTTCTTGCTCAAAGCTTGCTGAACCAGCAAGCAAGGTCACAGCTTATAGATCTCCTCCATAAACTGATCCAGAATGTTGTCACCGGTCAGCTTTTTGATGGGCTGGCCATGGATAAACAGCACTGCCTCATCCTTTCCGCCGGCAATGCCGATATCCGCTTCCCGCGCTTCACCAGGGCCATTGACCACACAGCCCATCACCGCCACCTTGATGGATTTTTTGTAGCCATGAAGCCGCTTTTCCACCTCGTTGGCGATCTGGGTGCAGGGGTACTGGGTGCGGCCGCAGGTGGGGCAGGTGATCACTTCCGGTCCTGCTACGGGGAAGCCCACTGCCCGCAGGATATTGAAGCCTGCTTCCACCTCTTTTTCCGGCTCCGCTGCCAAAGAGACCCGGATGGTGTCTCCGATGCCCTCCAGCAGCATACCGCCAATGCCCATACCGCTCTTCAAAAGGCCCATCTGATAGGTCCCAGCCTCGGTAACACCCACATGCAGGGGGTAATCGGTCACCTCCGACAGCTGACGGTAGGCTTCCATCATGCGGGGCACATTGGAGTTTTTGATGGAGATGACGATATCTTCAAAGTCGAACTTTTCCAGAAGGCGCACATGATACAGCGCACTTTCCACCATTGCTTCCGCCGTAGGTGCGCCGTATTTGGCAAGGATATGCTTTTCCAGGCTGCCGCCGTTGACACCGATGCGGATGGGGATGCTGTGCAGACGGCAGGCATCCACCACCGCCTTGACCCGGTCATCGTCGCCGATATTGCCAGGATTGATGCGGATCTTATCCACACCCACCGCAGCGCAGGCCAGCGCAGCGCGATAATCAAAGTGGATATCTGCCACAATGGGGATATTCACTGCCTTTTTCACCGCCTCGATGCACTTGGCATCCTCAGGGGTCGGGCAGGTCACCCGCAAGATCTGACAGCCCGCAGCTTCACACCGCTGCGCCTGCGCCACGTTGCCCGCAATATCCTCTACCGGCACACTCAACATCGTTTGAACGGCAATGGGGTTATGGCCGCCAATGGTCACAGAACCGATCTTGACTTCCCGCTTGATTTTGCGCATGATAACTGCTCCTTTTTTATTTTTTTACAATGCACCGGACAATAGACGGATGATATCATTATAGGTCGCAAAGAGCATCAGACCAAACAGCAGTGCAAAGGCTGCAATGGTCAGCGCCCCCTGGATCTTTTCCGGCACAGGGCGGCCAATGACCGCCTCGATCAGCAAAAAGACCACCTTTCCCCCATCCAGTGCCGGGAAGGGCAGCAGGTTGAAGATACCAAGATTGATCGTGATCAGCGCCACCAGCTCCAGCAGGTCCCGCCATCCATAGCGGGCTGCCTGACCAAAGGCAGACACGATGCCCACCGGACCGGACAGGTCGTTGATGCTCTCCCGTCCCCGCAGCAGGTCGGTAAGAGAGGTAAATATCACACGGCCATAATACAGTACACTGCGCCCGGCCTCTTTCAGGACATTGAGCGGGGTGCGTTCGATACCATACACAGTAAAGCCGATATCCATATGGGTCTGGCCCTGTTCATCCTGCCAGGTATCAAACTGCACACCCGGCAGCTCCACCAGCTCGCCATCCCGGCGGACCGTGAAATCTGCCTGATTGGACTCTGTACGCACCAGTTCATAGAGGATATCGTTGGCCACAAAACAGCGCCAGCCGTTCACCTCCAGGATCTCGTCCCGGGGAGCCAGACCAGTCTGGCCGCACAGCGCCCCCGGCTCTATTTCGTAGACGACCCGGCTGGTAATGGGTTCGTTCTGGGCCGCGATCAGCACCGCCAGCACCACAAACCCCAGCACAAAGTTCATAACAGCGCCTGCGGACATCACGATCATCCGCTGCCAGATGGGTGCCTGGTTCAGGGGCAGACCGGTGCGCTGCTCCGGCGGGATCTGCGGCTCCAGGTCTGTTTCCTGCCCTGCCTGCTGGCTCTCGGGGCTTTCCTCCCCTTCCAGGGCCACAAAGCCGCCTACCGGCAGCGCCCGCAGGCTGTACTGAGTGCCATGGTACACCTTGTGCCACAGGGCCGGGCCCATACCCACAGAAAACTCGTTGACCTGGATGCCGCACAGCTTTGCAGCCAAAAAGTGCCCCAGCTCATGGATGGCGATCACTGCGCTGAACGCCAGCATCGCCGCCAAAAATGTGATCAAAAAGGACATAGACTCTCCCAAAAATTACAGATGTGCGCGAACGAACTCCCGCGCCATACGGTCGCACTCGTAAACATCCGACAGAGTATACTCTCCGCCAAAGTTATCCGAGTCCACCACCGCCTCCACCAGGCGGCCAATATCCAAAAATCCGATCTTATCCTGCAAGAACAGGGCCACAGCCTCTTCGTTTGCGCCGTTCGCAGCGCAGGGGCCAAGCCCTCCCTTATGGATGGCCTTTTTGCAGGCCGCCAGGCAGCGGAAGGTCTCCTCATCCGCCACATCAAAGCTCAAATGCTTCAACGCAGTAAAGTCAAGCTCCGGGGCCGGGCCAGGCAGACGCTCCGGGTAGGTCAGTGCGTACTGGATGGGGATCCGCATATCCGGCACGCCCATCTGCCCGATCACCGAGTTGTCGCTGAACTGCACCGCAGAGTGAAGGATGCTCTCCCGCTGGACCACGATCTGGATCTTCTCCGGCGGCAGGCCAAACAGCCATACGGCCTCGATCAGTTCCAGACCCTTGTTCATCAGGCTCGCACTGTCGATCGTGATCTTTGCTCCCATGCTCCAGTTGGGGTGACGCAGTGCGTCGGCTTTGGTCTTGCCGCGCAGCTGGTCTGCCTTGAGGCCAAAGAACGGCCCGCCAGATGCGGTAAGCAGGATCTTTGTCAGGCTTTTAGCGCTGTGCTGGTCCTGCAGGCACTGAAAAATAGCCGAGTGCTCACTATCCACCGGCAGCAGCTGTACGCCAGCCTTCTGCACCGCTTTGGTCACCAGATGACCACCGGTGACCAGGCTTTCTTTATTAGCCAACGCCAGATCATGGCCGCTTTCCACAGCGCTCATGCTGGCGCCCAGACCAGCAATGCCCACCACACTGTTCAAAACCACATCCGGTCCGTCCAGTGCAGCCAGCTGCCGCAGACCCTCTGCCCCCGTCAACAGCCGGGGCGCATTGGCACGGCCCGCCAGAGCGCGGTCCAGCTGGGCCGCTGCCTCCGGGTCGGTCATGCAAACAACTTTCGGGTGGAACTCTTCGATCTGTCGCAGCAGTGTCTCCACCTGACGATGCGCAGACAAACCAAACACCTGGTATCCCTGGGCCCGGATCACATCCAGGCTCTGGGTGCCGATGGACCCAGTGGAACCCAGCAGAGTGATGATCTTGGACATCTGAATAGCCCCCTTTTTACTCCTTTAGCGATAAAATACTGCTGTAATGACCATTGTGACAAACGGTGCAATAAACATCACACTGTCAAACCGATCCAGCACGCCGCCGTGACCGGGGAAGATGGTGCCATAATCCTTGATGCCGCACTGGCGCTTGACCACGCTGGCAAACAGGTCGCCAAAGATGCCCAGCACAGCCGCCACACAGGCCAGCAATGCAATGATCAGGTACATGGACACCCCAATGTTGGAGCGGGTAAAGGTCTCCATACGATCTGCGGCGATAGAATAGGCCAACGTGACGACAACGCCGAACGCCATGGTGCCCAGCACACCGCCTACAGCCCCTTCTACCGTTTTTTTGGGGCTTACCACCGGGCAGAGCTTATGTTTGCCAAAGGCCCGGCCTGCAAAATAGGCGCAGGTATCCCCGCCCCAGGCAAAACAGAGGATCAGAAGGATGAAGAAGATCGCATCGTGGCCGTACTGCGCTACCGGGAGAAGATCCTTGAGGTAGATGAACGAGTAGAAGCAGAAGATCACAATGCCGGAAAACATCACCAGTCCCCCGACCTTCTGGTAGCTGATAACGCCATTGCGTGCGACCAAGTAAATGGCGTAGAACAGCACCAGCAAAAATGCAGCCGGCATTACCAGCCAGCGCACGTTGCGATAGTTGGTCATCATGACCAGCAGCGTAAACGGCACGACCGCCACATACAGCGGCCAATCCCGTTTTTCAAAGCCAAGGGCATTGTAGATCTCGTGGACAGCGATCAGCGTAATGGCCGTGACCACCAGATTAAACACCAGCGTGTCAAAGGTGAGCAGCACAGCTGTCAGCACAGCGATGCCCACAAGCGCGGTAATGATTCTTGTTTTCATAAGCGTACAGTTTCTCCTTTATAATGGCGCAGCCTCTGCCAGCGGCAGCGGCTGTTCCTGCGGGATCAGACCCCGCCAAAGCGGCGGGAGCGCCGATTGAACTCCTCAATAGCCAGATCCAGGTCCGCCCGGGTAAAGTCCGGCCAGAGGACATCCATCTCCACCAGCTCCGAATAGGCCGCCTGCCAGAGCATAAAGTTGGACAGGCGCTTTTCTCCGCTGGGACGCAGGATGAAATCCGGGTCTTTTTGCCCGGCAGTATACAGATGGTCAGACAGGGTCTGCTCCGTGATCGATCCCGGGTCCAGTGTGCCGGCTGCCGCCTGCTCCGCCAAACTGCGGGCTGCCCGGACCAGCTCCTGGCGGCCGCCGTAATTGACCGCCACATTCAGCGTCATGCCCGTTTTGTGCGCAGAATCCTGTTCCAGCTTGTTCATGCGCTCCTGAAGCCAGGGGTCCAACGCAGCGCGGTCTCCCAGAAAGCGAATACGGATATTGCGATCTCCGTACTGAAAGCCACGAATCAGATATTCGCCCAGCAGGCGCATGATACCGTTCACCTCTTCCAGAGGGCGTTTCCAGTTTTCAGTCGAAAAGGCGTAGAAATATACCGACTCCACGCCCAGCTCATCGCAATAGTTGGCAATGTCATCAAACACTTCCGCCCCTTTTTTATGTCCGGCAGTGCGGGGCAGTCCCCGCTGCTTCGCCCAACGGCCATTTCCGTCCATAATGATGCCGATGGACAACCCCTGGGCAAACTCCTTTGGATGGCTCATAATTTCCTCCTATCACCTCAAAAAAGGGAGCCGCGCAGCTGGCTCCAGCGCGCGGCACCCCTCCTTTGTTGCTGCTTTGGCCGCAGGCTCAGACAGACATGATCTCCTTCTGCTTTTCCTCCACAGCTGCATCGATGTTCTTGATATACTTATCGGTCAGCTTCTGGACATCTTCCTCCATGGTCTTCTGGGTGTCCTCCGTCAGCTCACCAGCCTTTTTCATTGCTTTGGCCTTATCCATTGCATCGCGGCGAATGTTGCGCACTGCCACCTTGGCCTCCTCGCCCAGCTTGGAGACCTCCTTTGCCAGCTGCTTACGGCGCTCCTCATTGGGTGCGGGGAAGTTCAGCCGGATGGTCTGGCCGTCATCAATGGGGGTAATGCCCACATCGCTGGCCATGATCGCCTTGCTGATGGGCCGCAGCAGGGTGCGGTCCCAGGGGGTGATGGTCAGGGTACGGGCCTCGCTGACAGCCACAGAAGCCACCTGCTGGATGGGAGCGGGAGAACCGTAGTAGTCCACCGTCACCTTATCCAGCACTGCGGGGTTTGCGCGGCCTGCCCGCACAGCGGCCAGCTCGCGGCCCAGGTAATCCACTGCGCTTTTCATCTTATCCTCAAATACCTTGGTGTTGCTGCTCATTTTCCATGTCTCCTGTTCTTTTTATCGTTGCTGCGCAGGCCGCGCGGCGGCCTGTTTCATTCTATTCCAGCAGGGGGCGGGGTATGCTCAGCCCTCGTAGACCAGCGTGCCCACCGGCTCGCCCTGTACCGCCCGGGCGATGTTGTCCGGATCGGCCAGATCGAATACCAGGATGGGGAGCTTGTTGTCCCGGCAGAGGGTCGCTGCCGTGCCATCCATGACCGCCAGCTGATCCTCCAGCACCTTGGTGAAGGTCAGGCTCTCGTAACGCTTTGCGTCCGGGTACTTGTGGGGATCCTTGTCGTAGACGCCATCCACCATCGTAGCCTTGAACATGACCTCAGCCGACACCTCCACAGCCCGCAGAGCGCAGGCCGTATCCGTGGAGAAGAAGGGGTTGCCGGTACCGCCGCCAAACACAGCGATCTTGCCCTGCTCCATCGCACGCAGGGCGTCCTTGCGGGTAAAGGGAGGCGCCACCTGGGGCATGGAAATGGAGGTAAACACCTCCGTAGGCACGCCCAGCTGCTCCAGCTTGTCCGAAACAGCCAGAGCGTTCATCACGGTAGCCAGCATCCCGATCTTATCGGCCAGAGTGCGCTCCATTTTACCGCTGGAACGGCCGCGCCAGAAGTTGCCGCCGCCTACCACAATGCCGATCTGCACACCCAGAGCGTGCGCTTTCTGCACACCGGTGCAGATGGCATCCATGGCCTGCTCATCGAAGCCAGCGCCCTTTTCGCCACCCAGGGCCTCGCCGCTGATTTTCAAAAGGATCCTTTGATATTTCAATGCCATTGTATCAAACACCACCTATGTTAAGCTTTACTTCTGCTTATTTTACAATAAAACGGCCGCAAAGTAAACAGTCAAAGCACTCTGGGCTAAAAAAGCTTTTCTAAAGCTTTTATGAACAGCCCTGCAGCCGTGCTTTCAGCTCCGGGGAGATGCGGCGGCTCTCCCGTGATTTTTGGATCGCTTTCTGCCGTGTCCATTCCTCCATACGGCCAGGCTGTTCCAACCAAGGCAGGGTCGCCTGGGGCTGTTTTGCCAGCGCGGTGGCAAAGTACCACGCCTGCATCATCCGCACATAGTACTCCTGCGAGCAGATATCTGCTGCCCAGGCCAGCATTTCCGGGGAGAAAGCCTCCTCCAGATAGTATCGCTGCAGCTGCCCAAGGCCATACCGTACCGTGTATGTCTGGTCAGAAGCCATCCATCGGCGCACATACGGCAAAAGTTCTTCTTTGTGCCGTGCAAAGATCCGCGGCGAGGGCAAATCGCAGGTAGCCCAGTTGTCAATATAGGGCAGAAACGCTTCCACCCCCATCAACGCAGCAGAAAAGTCCCGCTCTCGTTCCAGCAGCAGCACATGAAGGTTGTCCTCCTCATAATAGCGATGCGGCAGACAAGACAAAAACACATCCGCTTCCCGGCTGCCTGCTAGCTGACGAGCCATCGCCCGCAAAGCAGGTATTCGGACCCCCAGCACACGCTGCGGTGAGACGGTGGGGATCAGCCTCAGGTGAAAGGCCCTGTAATCCAGGTCCTGTAAAGCGTACAGCTGTGCAAGGATCTGCTGCGTTGCTTTCTCCATGCTGTCCCCCCTATCCATATACTGTATCCATTGTACCAGACCAGCGGCACAAGCGCAAGCGGCGTCAAGTGCAGAGTATACCATCTGCGCCGCAAGGAACGGATCCCCCCGGCTGATCTGCCCATCTTGAAAATTAGGGCTGGACATTTAGGAAAAAGTGTGGTAGTATATTCCCTGCAAGTGCGGGTATAGTACATCGGCTAGTATATCAGCCTTCCAAGCTGAGGAGGTGGGTTCGATTCCCATT
>Bissell_p1__coassemble_1765_pt1 | contig 10385 bp, 8 predicted proteins | sample Bissell_p1__metabat2_low_PE_043 | metagenome-assembled genome bin Bissell_p1
AGAAGCCGTGGACGGTTTAAGGTTTTCCCCAGCCGTAAGGCTGGGGGTTTTTTGCTGGTGGCGGGGGTCACCGCACCAGCGCTACGGCGGTAGTCAACACCCATAATCCGCTGCTGAGCACAGAATATCGTGATGCGGCAAAGCACAAAGTACAGCTCAGTTTGGATCTGTGCGATCTGGAACACTTCCCCCCTTCGGGCCACAGAGCTGGTGACCGTGATGTGCAATTTGCTGGATAATGCGATCCGTGCAGCAGAAGGGACCGTGGCTTTTCTGCGGATATGGTTTCACAGGGCCATGATAGATCCAGGGGAACAGAAGGCCCTTTGAAGCGGCAGCCGAGACAGGCTGCCGCTTTTTCAATATAAAAGGACCCGGGCGGAGAGCCTGGGTCCTTTTGTATTGAAAAACACCCCTGCCCCCAGCGAAAAGGCCGGGGGCAGGGGCAGGATAGAATGATAGGAGGAGTAAGGGAAGTGCGTTGAAGATTATTCCGGATCGGTGCTCAGAGTCTTGCCGGTGTAGTAAATGTTGGCATCCAGGTAGGTTGCCATACGGCCGGGTTTACGGGTATAGATGCCGGGCTGGATATCGCCGCGGATCACGTCCCGCACCAGGATCATCATGTGGCGCAGGTAGTCCACCGAGAAGGGCTCCAGGTTCTCCAGGTGGCCGGTGAGGAACTCATACTCCACATCCTTATTGCGCAGCAGGATCTCTGCCATAAAGTGCTCAATGGTGGGATAGAACTCATCAAAGGTCATCTTGAACAGGAACAGGTCGCCGGAGCCGATGGCGTCGCCGGTAAAGATGTAGTCCTTGTAGAAGAACACCACAGAACCAGGGGTATGGCCGGTGACATGGACCACTTCCAGCTCATCCTGGCCAATGCGCACCACATCGCCTGCGTTGACGTTCTGCAGGTGCATGGTCTCAGCCGTTAAACCGCCGAACTTCTCCATGGTGGAAAGCAGCCCCGCCTTGTCGTCCGGGTGGATGTAGGTGCGGCGCACCTTGCCGGAGGCTACCAGAGAGGGGATGCCCAGGATATGGTCGCCGTGGTTGTGGGTCAGCAGGATATCCAGTGCAGCGTCGGGGTTGGTCAGCACGTTGTTACGGATGTAGGCATAGAGGTCGGCCTTGCCGCTGCCGCCCATGGCAGTGTCGATCACCAGAGCTTCGCTGCCGCGATCCATCACATACAGGGTGTCCATGCCAAAGTCCATGATGCGGGTGATGCCGTACTTCAGCTTGATCTGGCTGAACATCAGGTTGGGGTCCAGGGCGCCATGCTGGGTGCGGGTCAGGCTCTGGGTGAACATCCAGTTGTACGGCGTGCCGATGCTGAACACACGCTCCCACACCTTATGAGGCTCTGGCATGGAACCGGCGGTAAAGCCCTCGTACTTGATGCAGCCGCAGCCGTTGTCCTTCATGGTCTGGACGGCCTTTGCGGTCTCGCTCTCCGGCATGACGGGGTCGTCCTTGCAGTGATAGGCCCAGATGGGCTGATGCTTGATGGCGGCAAAAGCGCCGGGGGTGGCGTACCACTGGGCGGGTACCATGCCGCACATGGGGATAGCGGCCGCAAAGAAGTACGGATAGGTGAGGATCATGTGCCAGACGCCGGTGCCGCCCATGGACATACCTTCGATGTAGATGCGGTCGGGGTCAACAGCGTGGGAGGCAACGTAATCGTCGATCATCTTCTTGACGGCGGTCACGGTCTCCGGGTCGGTCCAGTTGTTGCCCGGGCACTGGGGAGCGATGACGAAGGTGGGGTTCTTTTTCAGCTGAGCGTCCGACATATAGAAGGTGGCGCCGTCGTTGGCCAGCAGCTGGGTGCCGTTGGGGCCTTTGCCGTCCTCGCCGTGCAGGAACACCACCAGGGGCAGCTTGCCCCGCAGACCCAGCTGATAACGCTTGGGGTTGAAAGCACAGTACTCCAGGCTGCCGCTGCGGCCTGCCCGGAAGCGCTTGGCCAGCTCGTCCCGGCTCTGTGCAGCCACATTTACAACGGGCAGGCAGTTCTCATCCCCGTTGTCTGCAAAAGCGATGCTGCCAGTGCCCAGCACGCCTGCAACAGCTGCAATAGCAGCGGTGTTGCGAAGAAAATCTCTTCTGCTGAATTCCATGATACAATTCCTCCGTGTGTCCATAAAAGGACACGATTCTTGCTCAGTTGCACCCAAGCTTTTTGGTGCGCTTTGCCCAAGATTAACACACAAAGTTCAAGTATACAAGACGAATTGATGCAATTTGGAGAAACTGACATACTAGTATATCAAGAATTGTGCAAAATCACACAGCAGAAATTCCGCAAGTTGGCAGGAAAGCCAGCAAGTGAAAAACGGCTCAAAAACAACCGATGCAGAATAACAAAAAAGCCTGCTGCAAAAAAGATTGCAGCAGGCGGGAACAGATATTTAAACCTCCGCGATGGCCTCGACCTCGCACAGGACGCCCTTGGGCAGATCCTTGACGGCTACGCAGCTGCGGGCAGGCTTGGAGACAAAGTAACCGGCGTAGACCTCGTTAAAGGCGGCAAAGTCTGCAATGTCGGCCAAAAAGCAGGTAGTCTTGACCACCTTGTCAAAGCCGGACCCTGCGGCGGTCAGGATGGCGCCCACGTTGCGACAGCTCTGGTCTGCCTGGGCGGCGATGCCCTCAGGGACAGCGCCGGTGGTCGGGTCTACCGGGATCTGCCCAGAGGTGTACACAAGCCCGCCGGTGACCACTGCCTGGGAGTAAGGACCAATGGCTCCGGGAGCGTTTTCGGTATGGATGATCTGCATGGTAAGTGCCTCCTTGGTGATAAATGTTAGGGATGTCCAAAGTGTACCACCATGGTCGGGGGGCTGTCAATGCAAAGGACAGGGGCGGCGGATAGAGCGGGGCACCGGGGAAAACGGCCCCCTCACTTCTCCACTACGGGCAGCACCAGCACGGCCTTGGCGCCTTTGGGGCGGTTGCGGACAAAGAGCGCCCGCCCGCCGTGGGCGGAGAGGATCTGTTCCACAACGTGCAGACCCAGAATATGCGGGGCGCCTTCCTGCTCCGGACAGGACAGAGCCCGCAGCACGGAGGGGGGATACCCAACGCCGTTGTCTGCCAAAATGATCCGCAGTTTGCCGCTGTCCATCTCGGCGGTTATCTGCATCTCCACCGGATCAGGGTTGTGCCGGGAGGCGTTGTTCAGCAGGTTTTCCAGCGCCCGGGCCAGCAATGCGGGGTCGGCATCCAGCACTGCCTGTTCCGCTGCATCGGTCTGGACCAGACTCACGGTGCAGTTGTCGGCTAGGGGCGTATCATAAAAATCTGCCACAGCGCGGCGCAGCAGCGGCCCGGCGGTCAGCTTTTGGCGGCGCAGGGGCTGGGCGCCGTATTGCAGCTTGCTGGTCAGGTTCAGGTCGTCGATCAGCGAGCGGATGCGCTGGCTTTGGGTGCGGATACCCGCAGCCTTGCGCCGGGCCGCATCCGGCAGGGCAGAGTCCTGCTCCAGCTGTTCGGCCCAGCCCAGGATCAGAGAGAGCGGGGTGCGGATGTCGTGGCTGACACCGGCGATCCAGTTGGTGCGGGCGGAATCCCGCTGAGCGATGATCTCGTTGCGGGTCTGCAGCTGGGCGCTGGTCTGGTTCAGCTTCTGCGCCAGCTCCCCAGCCATACCGGTCACCGGCAGGGTCACGGTCTGCCCCTGTGCCAGAGCGTCCAACCCTTGTGCCACCTGCTGCAAACTGCGGCTGCCCCGCCAGCTGAAGGCCAGACAAAATGCCAGGATCAGCACGACCAGCCCGATCCCTGCGGGCAGGATGCTGGAGATAAGCCCGTGGACGATATCGGTGTCTATGTAAAAGTTGCGTTTCCACAGGGTGCCAGGCGCCTGCCCGATCACGAACAGGCCGTATTCCTCTACCCAGCACAGCACCGGCCATTGGTCCAGGTACCAGCGGCTGAAAGCGGCTGTTTCCGATACGGTGTAGGGGTGGTCCAGCTCTGGGGGCAGCTGATAACGCCAGATCACCTGACCGTCGTCATCCAGGACCATGGCCCAGGCGTACCCCTGCATCCATTGTTCCGGGGTGTGGGCAGGGCCAAAGTCCAACTGACCGTCCTTTTGTACCATGGCGGCGGCGATCTCGCTGGAAGTATGGGGCTGGGCCTGGTACTGGACGGTGTACCTCCAGCCCAGCCAACCCAGCAGCCCGGCACCCAGCCCCGCCAGCAGCAGGACCAGGACGGCAATGGCCAGTACATAGCGGCGGATCAGCCGCCCGAATGTCTTCATACCGTACCCTCCCGGGTCAGCTTGTAGCCAATGCCCCGCACGGTGACCAGATGCTGCGGCTTGCTGGGGTCATCCTCCAGCTTTTCCCGCAGGTGGCGCATATGGGCCAGCAGACTGTTTTTGTAACCAAAATAATCCACGCCCCATACCGCCTCGCACAAGGCGTCGTAGGTGACAAGATGGCCCCGGTTCTCCACCAGCTTTTGCAGCAGTGCGCGCTCGGTGGCGGTCAGGGGGACCGGCGGGCCTTGGGGCGGCAGGATCTGGGCATCGGCCAGAGAGACCCGGCGGCAGCCGATCTGCAGGACGGGGGATGCGGCATTGCTGGACAATTCAGCCCGGTAGGCGCGCTGTAAAATGTGCTGGATGCGCAGCAGCAGCTCCTGCATCAAAAAGGGCTTGGTCAGGTAGTCGTCTGCACCCAGCCCCAGCCCGAACAGACGGTCGGCATCGGCATCACGGGCAGAGAGGAACAGTGCGGGAACATCGCCCTGGGAGTGCAGCTCCTGAAACAGCACAAAGCCATCCCCGTCCGGCAGGTTGATGTCCAGAACCATCAGCTCTGGGGTCTGCGCGGCAAAGGCCGCCTTTGCTTCGGCACAGTTGGAGGCGGTGGCCAGATTCTGGTAGCCTGCCCCCCGGAGATGATCGCACAGCAGGGTGATAAGGTCTGGGTTGTCATCTACCAATAATAAATGCGCATCGTAGATCGTCTGCATGGAGGGTACCTCACATTTCTGGGTGTTGATTTTCAGGGGGGCTTTTTTACGGGGGGTTGTTCCTTTTTTCGAGAAAAAAGGAACCGAAAAAAGCTTTTCACACAGCTGGCGAGTCCTCGCCAGCCAATTTTTTTTGCATAGGGCAGGCTTCGCACCTTCTGCCAGGGACGTAACGGGCTGTTTTCCGGGAACCCTCTCAGTCAACGCCTGACGGCGTTGCCAGCTCCCCCGATAGGGGGAGCCTTTGGCAAGGGCGGGAGGTTTACGGCTTACAGGTTAGCTTCTTCATGCCGTTGACCTGTAAGCATAGGACATGCCCTCTTTGCCAAGGGCTCGCCCTTCGGGAGAGCTGTCGCCGTAGGCGACTGAGAGGGTTTGCTGCCGGTGCGAGCCGCCTAAAAGAAAACCCGCAAACTTCCCGCCCTTGCCAAACCCGTGCGCAGCACTCCCAATCGGAGCAGGGGCAAAATCGGAAAAAGCGTCTGTGCCAAAGGCACACCGCCCGATTTTGTCCCGGCGACCTCCTCTTTGGGGTTACTAGGGGCGAGCAGCCCCTAGTTCGTTGCGGGGAGAGGGGAGTCCAGAGGGTGAGAGGGGGGAGTCGAAACACCCCTCTCACCCTCTGGCCCAGCGGAGCGTCCCGCTTATAGCGTGATTTTTAGAAGATGCAAAAAGTAAGAACGAGGAACGTTTTCTTCTTGCTAAAGCTCCTCACAGCCCAGCCGTGCCCTTTTGTACCTTCATTATACCACCTCCCCCGCTCTGGGGGCTATCCATTCCTGGTGGATTTAAGCGGAATTTAAGCTGGACCCCCACCTGGATTTAAGATGAAAGCAGTATAGTAAAAACACAAAGAGCAAAACCTCCGCCTTTTGAAGGACCGAAAGCAGCCGCTGGGATGCCGGAAAGAAACAGAAGCGTTACGCCCACGTCACGGAATGGACACGAAATCTTGTTATTTTATAAAAAGGAAGGTAGAATATACTTGGAATACACAGTTCATAACAGAGGATATGCAGTACGGACGCCTTGCTCAGAAGTGTGGCCGGTGCAGAGAAGGGAGGCGCAGAGGATGCATAAGGCGGGATGTTGGCTGCGGCGGGCCGTGGCGGTGCTGCTGGCAGCGGTACTGGCTGCAGTGCTGCTGGCAGGGGGCTGGTTTGGCTTGCAAGGCTGGCAGATGTACCGCCGGGCGATCCAGACGACGCCGATCCAGGGGATGTATCAGCAGATCCAGCAGCGGGGCGATTTTGCAGGCTGCGGGCAGCTTCCGCCCTTGTATCTGCAGGCGGTGATCTCGGTGGAGGACCGCCGGTTTGAAAGCCACCCCGGTATCGATCTGGTGGCCATTGGCCGGGCGCTGGTGACCAATCTCCGCACCCGAAGCCTAGCCGAAGGCGGCAGCACCATCACCCAGCAGCTGGCCAAAAATGAGCTGTTTACACAAGAAAAACAGCTGACCCGCAAGGCAGCAGAGGTGTTTGCGGCGTTTGCGCTGGAGCGCACCTATACAAAGCAGCAGATCCTGGAGATGTATGTCAACACGATCTATTTTGGCAGCGGCTACTATGGCATCCATGACGCGGCGCAAGGATATTTTGGCTGTGAGCCCAGCCAGCTGGCGGACTGGCAGGCGGTGATGCTGGCGGGGCTGCCCAATGCACCTTCGGCCTATTCGCCGGATAAAAGCCCGCAGCTGGCGCTGGAGCGCACGCGGGCGGTGCTGCGCCGCATGGCAGACCATGGGACCATTACCCTGGATCGGGCTGCAGAGCTGGCACAGCAGGCAGAAAATAAATATGGCAGATAAGGGGCAAGCTCCCCTGAAATGCGTTTTTGACCGGCTGGTGCGGATGCGCCAGCCGGTCTTTGCGTGGTGCAGATCTTACCGTTTCTGGAAAAAGGCCGGAACGGGGCAGCAGGGAGATAAGCCTGTTTTATGCGGCAGAGAACAGCGGACAGCGGGCAAGGCAGGCGGGCGCTGGATTGCGGCGTGTTCCCAGTGTGCAGAGCATGAAGTGAAAAAGATTTTCATTTTGTCGAAAAGCTGGTGCAGGGGTCGAAAAATGAAAGTATACAATAAGCACAAAAGTACGACCATGTCGGGGCGGCAAATTGCATAATCTGCACGATGGTTGCACACTTATGCAGAATTGTCTTGGATTACAAAAAGAGGAAGCATAAGCCTGGGGAATGTTATGAAAAACTGACAAAATACTGCCTTTATTATTGTTGAATTGTTCTATTGCGGACAATTTTTAACATGGTTATAATAAAACCAGACCTTACAGGTGCGGCCTTATGCGCACCTAAGGCGTTTGTTGTGATATGTATGAAGGAGAACACTATTATGAAAATGATTTCGCGTCGTGACTTCCTGAAAGCTTCCGCTGTGGTCGGCGCCGCTGCTGCAATGACTGCCTGTGGTGGTTCTTCCAGCTCCACCGCTGCTTCTTCCGTGGCATCTTCTGCCGCTGCCAGCTCCGCCGCTGCTTCTGGTTCTGCTAACATCGGCGTGTGCATTTACCAGTTCGCTGATAACTTCATGACCCTGTACCGCACCGACCTGGAGGAGTATCTGACCGATATGGGCTACTCCGTTACCATCGTGGACGGCAAGAACGACCAGAACACCCAGACCGAGCAGATCAACACCTTCCTGCAGCAGGGTGTCAACGTCCTGGTCATCAACCCTGTGCAGACCACCTCTGCTCAGACCATCGTGGATACCGTGTCTCCTACCGGCACCCCCATCGTCTTCATCAACCGCGAGCCTGAGAAGGCTGTGCTGGACAGCTACGCTGGCAAGTGCTGCTACGTTGGTGCAGACGCACGTCAGTCCGGTACCTACCAGGGCGAGCTGATCCTGGAGACCGAGACCAAGGGCGATATCAACGGCGACGGCAAGGTTACTTACATTATGTGCAAGGGCGACCCCGAGAACATCGACGCTCAGTACCGCACCGAGTACTCCATCAAGGCTCTGACCGATGCCGGCATGGAAGTGGAGTGCCTGTACGAGTATCTGGATAACTGGGATCAGACTCTGGCACAGCAGGACGTTGCAAACGCCCTGGCACAGTACGGCGACAAGATCGAGGTCGTCTTCTGCAACAACGATGCTATGGCTCTGGGCGCTCTGCAGTCCCTGCAGCAGGCTGGCCGCACCGTGGGCAAGGATGTCTACCTGGTGGGCGTCGATGCTCTGTCTGAGGCTGTGCAGAACGTTGTGGACGGCAACATGACCGGCACCGTGCTGAACGACGACGTGGGCCAGGCTACCGCAGCTGCAGATGCTACCAAGCTGTATGTGGATGGCAAGGATGTCGAGCAGTACTACTGGGTCGACTACGTCAAGGTCACCAAGGAGAATGCCGCTGAGTACCTGAAGTAAGGGACAAAGGCGGAACACCCGCTTTTTACCCTTTCGCAAGTGGATTGTGCAGTTGATCCATAGGGCTTCGTAAAAAGCTTTCGGGCGCGTGCGTGCGAGAAAACTGCTTTCTCGGCGCACGCGCTTTATGCTGACTGCACATCTCCACCGCGGCACTATCAATAAAAAGGAGGCTCTGCGGAACAATGTCTGAATACCGTCTGGTAATGAAAGGCGTGGTCAAGACTTTCCCCGGCGTAAAAGCGCTGGACCACGCACAACTGGAGCTTCGTCCCGGCAAGGTCATGGCCCTGATGGGCGAAAACGGCGCCGGCAAGTCCACCTTGATGAAATGCATGTTTGGTATTTACAAGATGGATGAGGGCGAGATCGAATACGAGGGCGAAAAGGTCAACATCCCCACCCCGCTGGATGCGCTGAAGCGCGGCATTGCGATGGTGCACCAGGAGCTGCAGCCTATTCCGGCCCGTACTGTGGCCGAGAATATCTGGCTGGGCCGCTACCCCACCAAAAAGTATGGCCCTGTTACGGTGGTGGACCACGCAAAAATGTACGAGGATACGTCTGCTCTGCTGAAAAAGCTGAAGCTGGATATCAACCCCCGGGCAAAGCTGGGCAGCCTGAGCATCGCACAGATGCAGATGGTGGAGATCGCAAAGGCGGTCTCGGCCAACTGTAAGGTGCTGATCCTGGACGAGCCCACCTCCTCCCTGACGGCGAACGAGGTCGAGTCGTTGTTCCGCATCATGCGGGAGCTGAAGGAACAGGGCGTTGCACTGGTGTACATCAGCCACAAGATGGACGAGATCAAGGTCATTGCGGATGAAGTGACCATCATGCGTGACGGTCAGTACATTGGCAAGTGGGATGTGGCCAATATGTCCAAGGAGGACATCATTTCCAAGATGGTGGGCCGTGAGCTGTCCAACCTGTATCCCCCGCTGGAGAACACCCCCTCCGATGAAGTGATGATGAAGGTGGAGAACTTCACCTCCATCCATCCCCGCTCCTTCCGCCACTGCAGCTTTGAGCTGCACAAGGGCGAGATCCTGGGCGTGGCCGGCCTGGTGGGCGCACAGCGCACCGAGCTGATGGAAGGCATCTTTGGTCTGCGTGCCCATACAGAGGGCAAGGTGTGGATCAAGGGCGAAGAGGTCAAGATCAAGCGCCCCGGCGACGCCATCAAAAAGAGCGTGGCTCTGCTGACCGAGGACCGCCGTGCTACCGGTATCCTGGGCGTGCTGAGCGTTGCGGACAACATCTCCATTGCATCGCTGGATCAGCTGCGCAAGGGCCCCATCATGCTGGACAACAAGCGCATCCTGGATCTGGTGCAGTCCAATAAAGAGAAGATGGCCATTAAGGTGCCCAGCCCCAAGACCCAGATCAAGAGCCTGTCCGGCGGCAACCAGCAGAAGGTGCTGATCGCCCGCTGGCTGGCCAACAACCCGGACGTGCTGATCCTGGACGAGCCCACCCGCGGCATCGACGTTGGTGCAAAGTACGAGATCTACTGCATCATTGCCGACCTGGCCAAGCAGGGCAAGAGCATCATTATGATCTCTTCTGAAATGAGCGAGATCATTGGTATGTCCAACCGGGTCATGGTCATGTGTGACGGCCGGATCACCGGCTTTATCGATGGCAAGGACGCCACCCAGGAGAATATCATGGCCCTGGCCACCCAGTTTGAGACCGCGCCCGAGGCGGCAGCGGCGAATCAGTAAATAAGGAGGCTGTCTAATCGTGGAAGCTACCAAAAAATTGAACGCCAGAGCGGTGAAGAAATGGATGGGGGACAACGCCATCGTTGTGCTGATGCTGATCGTATCCCTGGTCGTGGGCATCATCCACCCCAACTTCTTTGCACCCACTAATATCATCAACCTGCTCAAGAACGTTTCCATCCGTTACATCATCGCCCTGGGTATCTCCGGCTGCTTGATCGTGATCAAGCAGCCGGAGATACCCAGGGCGATGATGTAAC
>Bissell_p1__coassemble_1824_pt1 | contig 10169 bp, 10 predicted proteins | sample Bissell_p1__metabat2_low_PE_043 | metagenome-assembled genome bin Bissell_p1
GGTGATAGGAACACCGGCTTTTGGGGCACTGGAAGGGCCGGGGTGCGGGGTCTGCCCCGGCTGTGGGTCTGGGGGCGTGCCCAACGCTGGGCTGTGCAGACTGCTGGCGGCCCCCGGAATGGTGCAGGGGGCAGTGGGGGAGAAGTTCTTCATATTGCATCACCTCCCCCCTAGTGTGCCCTGTTGGCCCCGCCCTATGCGAAAAGGCCGGCAGACATCTGGTGTCCGCCGGCCTTTTCGCCCGTTTTATGGAAGATGCAAAACGCCTGCGCTTACATCACCAGCTCGGCTGTGCTGCCTCCGGTGCGTTTTTTGCGCACGACGATCTGGCGGTCGATGCGCTCCTTGAGAGCACCTACATGGGAGATGATGCCCACCAGACGGTTGCCTTCGGTCAGTCCGGTCAGCACCCGCAGCGCCTGCTCCAGAGACTCGTCGTCCAAAGAGCCGAACCCCTCGTCCAGAAACAGGGTGTCCAGCTGGACACCGCCGGAGGTGGATTGCACCTCGTCCGAAAGGCCCAGTGCCAGGGCCAGAGATGCCTTGAAGCTCTCGCCGCCGGAAAGGGTCTTGACGCTGCGCCGGGTGCCGTTGTAATGGTCGATGACGCCCAGATCCAGTCCGGACTGGCTGCGCTGATCCTGCCCGGCGGTGCGCTCCAGCTCGTACTGGCCGCCGGTCATCTGCATGAGCCGGGTGTTGGCATGGACCAGGATGCGGTCCAGATAGGTCATCTGGATATAGGCTTCCAGCCGGATCTTCTGCCGGCTGCTGAGGGTGCCTCCGGCGGTGGCAGCCAAAGCACCGACCCACTGCCACCGTTCCACCAGCTCTGCCCGCTGGGCGGCGGCGGTGCGGTAGCGCTGGGCAGCGATGCGGCAGGGCTGCAGATGCCCCTCCAGGGTCTGCTCCTGCGTGCGCAGGGCCTCGCGCTGCTGCTCCAAAGACTGGACACGCTGCACCAGCTGTTCCATAGCTTCCGCCGTAGGGGCAGGGGTCTTGGTCTGCTGCTGTTCCAGTGCCGAAAGTGCGGCCTGGGCAGCGGTGTAGTCCCGCTGCACGCTTTCCAGCGCTTGGGCGGCTTCGGCTCCGGCTTTGCGCAGCGCTTTCTGCTGCTGCTGCAGGCGCGCACATTCCTGCTGGGCCTTGTCCGGCTCGGTCCAGGGCAGAGCCTGGGTATGCCGCTGGATCTCCTGGGCTTTGGCCTCGGCATCGGCTTTGGCGGCGGCGGCCGCCTTCTCTGCTTCGGCGGCCAGCTGGACCAGATGATCCCGCTGGCGGAGGATCTGAGGGCGGCTGTCCTCCAGCTTCTGTTTTTCTGCAAGAGCAGCCTGGTTTTGGCGGCTGGCTTGGTCTTGCAGGGCCTGGCTGTGGAGCAGATCTTGTTTTTCTTCCTCCAAAGCGGCCTGAAGGATGCTGAACGTCATTTCGCTTTGGGGGGCAAACCGCTGGGGCATCAGCTTTTCCGCCTCCTGCCGCAGGGCGGTGCGGGCGCTTTGCAGGTCGCCCTTGGCTTCGCCTGCACGTCGGCTGGCATCGGCAGAAGCGCTGCGGGCCGTCTCTGCAGCCTGCTTTGCCTGCTCTACCTGGGCTTCGGTGGGGGAAGATGCGTTCAAAACAGCCGGTGCGGGATGATGCAGGCTGCCGCACACCGGGCAGGGCATTTCCGGCAGCAGGGTGCTGGCCAGCAGTCCCGCCTGGGCATCCAGAAAAGCTCGTTCCAGCTGCTCGTACCGCTGGACAGCCTGCTCGCTCTGCTGGGCAGCCGCCAGGTAATGCTCCTGGGCGGTTTTGGCGGTGCGGGCTTTGTTCTGGCAGGCAGCAAGGGAGTCCTGCAGCTGAAAAAGCGCCTGTTGGCGGCGGTCCAATTCGGTTTGACGGGCCTGCAGCTGTGCCTGGAGAGCGGGCGCTTCAGCAAGCGCAGACAGACGAACATCGGTCTGCGTCAGCAGCTGCTCCTGGGTCTGTTGCTGGGCACGGGCTTTTTGTGCGGTTTGGGTCTGTTGGCTGGACAGAGCCAGAGCGGCTGCCTGCTGGGTGTGCAGGGTCTGTACCAGCAGCAAAGTGTCCAGTGCAGTCTGTGCCGTCTGGATCTGCTGGGCCAGCTGCTCCAAAAGGGCCTGGTCACCAGCGTGGCGGGCTGCCTCAGCCTGGGCGCTTTTCCACAAAGGGGCAAGACGGTCGCAGTCCGCTTGTTTTTGCGCCAGCTGTTCTTGCAGGTCACGGGCCTGCCGGGCGGCACCCAGGGTCTGCTGTGCCTCGCTCAGCTGAGTTTCCAGCTGGGTGCGGCGGTCGCAGAGCTGTGCCAGCTGCACAGTCAGACGCTGGACGAGACCGTCCAGCAGAGCCTGGGCTGTGTCCGGAGCGGTCAGGTCGGAAAGCTGCGTGATGGCTTCGTATTCCGGGTCGGTCTCCGGGCAGGTGACAGGGGCCAGGATGCGCCCGATCTCCTGGTTTTTCAGGCGCAGTTCCTCGTCCATCCGGCGGCTCTCCTGCTGCAGACGGTCCTGCAATTTTTGATAGGGCTGTGTGCGGAACAGCTTGCGGAAGATCTCGGTGCGCTGGGCGGTATCGGTGTTCAGCAGCCGGGCAAACTGGCCTTGAGCGATCATGGCGATCTGGCTGAACTGCTGGTAATCCAGCCCCAGCAGGGCGGTGATGGCGGCATTTACTTCGCTGGCACGGGTCACCGGGGGGCGGCTGTCCGGGTAACGAAGCTCTGCGTCCGCTTTTCCGTCGTGTACCCCTGGCCGCGGCTTTTGGGCCGCTGGTACTCCGGGTTGCGGCGCACGGTGTATACCTGGCCCCGCACCTCAAATTCCAGCTCTACAAAGGTCGGGGTGCCCAGGGCGGCATACTTGCTGCGCAGCATGGCGCCGTCCCGCACACCGCCGCTGGAGCGGTCATACAGGGCATAGGTGATGGCATCGAACAGGGTGGTCTTGCCTGCACCGGTGTCGCCGGTAACAAGGTACAGCCCGCCCCGGCCCAGTTGGTCCAGCTCCAGGGTGGTCGTATCTGCATAGGGGCCAAAAGCGGACAGGGTCAGACGCAGCGGTCTCATAGCTCCTCCTCCCAGATCTCTTGGATCATCTGCTGGCAGAATTCGGCCTGCTGGCTGCTCATGGGCTGGCCGTTCTGGGTCTCGTAAAAAGCGGCAAATGCTTCCAGCGGGGTGGCGGCCGCCGCTTGTGCCGGTGCGGCCGCTGCCTGCGCCTGGGTGCGGCGGTTATCATAGTCCAGCCGCAGAAGGTTAGGGTAGATGGTGCGCAGGCGGGCCATCCCGTCGGGGATGTCCTGTTCATCGGTAAGGGTGATGCGCAGATAGTCCTCCACCGGTGTTCCCTCGTACTGGCGGCGGTCGGTCAGGGTCATGTAATCGCCCCGCAGCTGGCGCACATCGTGCAGCGGGTGCAGGGGAGCCTGGGTCAGGGTCAGTTCCCCTTTGGCGCCCAGCTCCACAAAGGTCAGGCTTTTTTGCTGGTTTGCCTCGGAAAAAGAGTATTTCAGCGGCGAGCCGCAGTACCGCACCCCCTGCCGCCCCACAGGCTGCGGGCTGTGCAGATGCCCCAGGGCTACATAATCAAAGCCATCGAACAACGCAGGGTCTACGGCATCCACCCCGCCCACCGATGGCTCCTCGCTGTCACAGGCGGCGGCTCCGGCTACGAACTGGTGTGCCACCAGCACCCGGCGGCATCCGTCCCCGGCGGGGATGCGCCGCAAAACAGAGGCCAACGCATCGGTATAGCTGTTGATCTCATCTTCCGGCCAAACATGGCGCACAGTGGCAGGCTTTAAAAAGGGCAGCAGGTATACTTCCACAGGCCCATAGGCATCCGCCAGCGTAATGGGTGTCAGCGGGCCGGAAAAGACCGGGCTGAGGTAGATCCGGCTATTGGCCAGCAGCTGCGCCCCAAACCCGACCCGCTGGGCAGAGTCGTGGTTTCCGCTGACCGCAAAGACCGGCAGTCCGCGGCTTGCCAGCTGGGTCAAAAACCAATCCAACAGGGTCACGGCCTCGGCTGGGGGCACGGGTTTGTCGTACAGATCCCCGGCCAGCAGCACGCCGTCCACAGGGGATGCATCCAGAAGATCCAGGATCTGCTGCAAGATATAGTGCTGGTCCGCCAGCAGCGGGGCCTCGCACAGGCGCTTGCCCAGGTGCAGGTCGGACAGATGTGCAAAGATCATGGCAGAACACCACCTTTTTATCGTAGTGATCTTATTATAGGGCTTTGGGCTGGGTTTGTCGAGGGTGCCCGGCAAACAGAAAAGCCGCCGCGCAGCGCGCGGCGGCTTGGCCGGAGAAAAAGGGGGAGAACTAGGTTTCCGGGTAAAGGGCATCCCAGGTGGCTTTGCCGACGATGCCGTCAGCGGGGAGCTTTGCCCGCGACTGGAAGCGGCGCACCGCTTCGGCGGTCTTTGCTCCAAACCGTCCGTCGGCGTTCAGGCGCTCGCCCTGGGCGTTCAGGCTTTGCTGCACCATCCGCACACAGGAACCGGCAGAGCCTTGGCGCAGGAGGATGCCGGGATACGGGGTGCGTGTGCCGTATTTCAGGGAATATTTGGTGTGCAGAGCTTCCCAGGTGGCTTTGCCCACCTTGCCGTCGGCGTTCAGGCGATGACGCAGCTGGAACTCCATGACGGCTTTTTCCATGTGGGGGCCGAAATGGCCATCTACCTTCAGCGGCTCAAACCAGCTGCAGGTATCCCGGATGCTGTTAAGCCAGGTCTGTACCAGCGCTACGTCCGGTCCATTGGTGCCTTTGTGCAGCAGTCCATAGTAAGCGGGGATCGGATTCATAATAAAAACACCTTCCTTCCCGCTATTCTATGCGCCCCAGCGGGGGGAGGTGCAAGGCCATGGGTTTTCCGATCAGCCCGGCAGCACAGCGGGTGTCAGGGGGATATCCTCCCGGCTTTGGGTGTGGGACTGCCACCACTCTACCAGCTTGAAGCGGACGATATATTCGCCGCAGACCAGGTCGTTTTCTTCCGGGGCGGCATAGGTGGTGCAGGCGGCGCGGCACAAACCGGGGTAGAGCACGCACCACCAGTTTTTGCCGGAATGTCCGGTCCCCAGCTGCACCCGAACAGCGTCGTAGCGGCCCGCAGGCAGGGAACCGGCGGCGTAGCGGGTGGTGTCAAAGTACATATTTACCAGCTGCACCTGCACCGGGCCGGGGGCCCCGGCTTGAGCCAGCACAGACTGGGCTTGGAGCTGGATGCGTCCCAGATTTTGAGCAGCCCACCGGCGGGCTGCGTCCTGGCTTTGCTCCGGACAAGCCTGAAAGCTCTCCAAAACAGCGTCCCGGACCTTCAGCTTCAGGGTCTGGGCCAGCAGAGTATCTGCATCCGCCCGCACATGGAGCCGCAGCGTATCGGCACATAGGGCGGCACCCGTATGCAGTTGGGTGCAGCTCCAGCTGCATAGCAGGGATAAACAAAGCCCTATGGCAAGGCTTGCGGCCCAAAGCCCGGCCTGCTGCCGGGTAAGTAAAGTGTGCATCTGCATAAAAACAGGCCCCCTTTGGAAATGTTATCCAAAGGATGGCCTGTTTTTGAGAGGATTATACAGCGAGGATCAGTTCTTCAGGGACTGCATGGGGGCAGGCAGACGGCCGCCGCGGTTGATAAATACCGAGGGGTCCCGCTGGTTGATGGGCATGATGGGGCCGTAACCCAGCAGGCCGCCAAAGTCCAGCACCTCGCCAGCCTTGCGTCCCACGGCGGGGATCACACGCACGGCAGTGGTCTTGCTGTTCACCATGCCGATGGCAGCTTCGTCTGCGATCAAAGCGCTGATGACGGCTGCACTGGTGTCGCCGGGGATGATGACCATGTCGATGCCCACAGAGCAGACAGCGGTCATGGCTTCCAGCTTTTCAATGGTCAGACAGCCGGACTCGGCAGCATGGATCATACCGTCGTCCTCGCTTACGGGGATGAAAGCGCCGGACAGGCCGCCCACATGGTTGGAGGCCATGACGCCGCCCTTCTTCACGGCGTCATTCAGCAGAGCCAGGCAGGCGGTGGTGCCGCAGCAGCCGCAGGTCTCCAGGCCCATCTCCTCCAGGATGTTGGCCACGCTGTCGCCTACTGCCGGGGTGGGGGCCAGGGACAGGTCGATGATGCCTGCGGGCACGCCCAGCTGAGCGGAGACAAGGTTGGCCACCAGCTGACCGACCCGGGTGATCTTGAAGGCGGTGCGTTTCACCAGCTCTGCCACCTGGTCGATGGGGGCATCTTTGGGCAGCCGGGCCAGGGCAGCGCGCACTGCGCCCGGGCCGGAGACACCCACATGGATCTCACAATCCGGCTCGCCGGGGCCGTGGAAAGCGCCGGCCATAAAGGGGTTATCCTCCGGTGCATTGCAGAAGACCACCAGCTTTGCTGCGCCGATGCACTGGCGGTCGGCGGTCAGCTCGGCGGATTTCTTTACGGCCTGGCCCATCAGCTTGATGGCGTCCATGTTCAGGCCCGCCTTGGTGGCGCCGATGTTGACCGAGCTGCACACGATGTCGGTCTGGGCCAGGGCACGGGGGATGGACTCGATCAGGCGGCGGTCTCCGCCGGAGAAGCCCTTGTGGACCAGGGCGGTGTAGCCGCCCACAAAGTTGACCCCTACCTTTTTGCCGGCAGCGTCCAGGGTCTTGGCAAAGTCCACCGGGTCTGCATCCGGGCAGGCGCCCAGCAGCATGGCAATGGGGGTAACGCTGATGCGCTTATTGATGATGGGGATACCATATTCCGAGCTGATGTGCTCCACGGTGGACACCAGATTGGCCGCCCGGGTGGTGATCTTGCGGTAGATCTTCTCACAGGCTTTGCGGGGGTCCGGGTCGATGCAGTCCAACAGGCTGATGCCCATGGTGACGGTGCGCACATCCAGGTTGTCCTGGGTGAACATCTCGATAGTCTCCAGGATATCCCCGGTATTAAACATACTCATAGTGGCAGCTGCTCCTTTTTGTGTTGATCAGATGGTATGCATGGCGTCAAAAACTTCCTGACGGGTCAGGCTGACCTGCATACCCATCTCTGCGGCCAGGGCATCGGTGCGCTGGTGCAGCTCCTCATGGCTGACCGTGCAGTTGGACAGGTCCACCAGCATGATCATAGCAAACATCCCTTGCAGGATGCTCTGGCTTACGTCCTCGATGTTGATGCCCAGCTCACAGCACAGGCCGGATACCTTGGCCACTACACCCACGGTGTCGCGGCCGACCACAGTAATGAATGCTTTCATAAATTCCACCCTCTCAATTCTGATACAAAACGGGATGCGTGCACCCCCAGTATAGCAGATTTGACGATTTTTGAACACTCTTTTTAGAAAAAAGGCCGATACACCCCAAGAAAAGACATTCTATGCTGAAAAACCAAGTGCAAACGCCCCTTAAGTGTGCTATACTGAGCTATAACGCCGCAGCGCCGGGGCCGCCAGGCCCGCGTTTTGCCTGGCGAGGGAAGGAGAGGTATTACAGATGGAACAGCTTTTGAAGATCCTGGAAAATAACGCCCGCCTGCCGGTGGAAGATATCGCCGCCATGATGGATAAGTCCGCTGCGGAGGTGGCCGCCATGATCGACCTTGCCCGGGCGCAGGGGCTGATCAAGGGGTTCAAGACCCTGGTGGATTGGGAAAAGGCCGGTGTCAACCGGGTGGAGGCTGTTATCGAGATGAATGTCAGCCCCAAAAAAAGCCGCGGCTTTGAGGAGATCGCTGCTACCATCGCCTCTTTTGAGGAGGTGGAGAGCGTGATGCTGATGAGCGGGGGATTTGACCTGCAGCTCATCATCAAGGGGCAGACCTTCCAGGAGATCGCGCTGTTTGTGGCAAAGCGCCTGGCTCCTTTGGACGACGTGCTGTCCACCGCTACCCATTTTGTGCTGCGCACCTATAAAAAAGAGGGCAAGCTCTACCTGGGCGAAGAAATCGATGAAAGAGAGTGCACCGTGCTGTGATGGATTATGCAAAACTGATCGCTCCGGCTGCACAGGCCATGCGGCCCTCTGGCATCCGCCGCTTTTTTGACCTGGCGGCTGAGATGCCGGAATGCATCAGCCTTGGCGTGGGTGAGCCGGATTTCAAGACCCCCTGGGCCGTGCGGGAAGCCGGCATCGAAAGCCTGGAGCTGGGCCACACCCGCTATACCTCCAATGCGGGCTTGAAGGAGCTGCGCATTGAGATCTCCCGCTATCTGGAGCGGCGCTTTGGGCTGCGGTACGACCCCATGAGCCAGGTGCTGATCACGGTGGGCGGCAGCGAAGCCATCGATATGTGCATCCGCACCCTGGTGCAGCCGGGGGACGAGGTGATCATCCCGGAGCCTTGCTTTGTCTGCTACGAGCCGATCACCACCCTGTCCGGCGGCGTGCCGGTGCCGGTGCCCTGCCGTGCAGAGGATGCGTTCCGTCTGCGGGCGGACGCTTTGGCTGCGGCGATCACCCCCCGCACCAAGCTCCTGATCATGCCCTTCCCCAATAACCCCACCGGCGCAGTGATGGAGAAAGAGGACCTGGAGGCCATTGCCCAGGTGCTGCGGGCCACCAATATCATGGTGCTGTCCGACGAGATCTACGCCGAGCTGACCTATGGTCTGCAGCCCCATGTGTCCATTGCCAGCCTGCCCGGCATGGCAGAGCGCACCGTGGTGGTCAATGGCTTTTCCAAGACCTATGCCATGACCGGCTGGCGGCTGGGCTACGCCTGCGGCCCTGCGCCGATCCTGCAGGTGATGACCAAGATCCACCAGAGCGCGATCATGAGCGCCCCTACCACCAGCCAGTATGCAGCCATCACCGCACTGCGGGACTGCGATCTGGAGATCGACCGGATGCGGGACGAGTACAATATGCGCCGCCGTCTGGTGGTGCGCAGCTTTAACGAGATGGGGCTGCACTGCTTTGAGCCGCGGGGGGCGTTCTACGCCTTCCCCTGCATCCAGTCCACGGGGATGACCAGTGAGGAGTTCTGCACCCGTCTGCTGGAGAAAAAGCATGTGGCCATTATCCCCGGCGGGGCGTTCGGCGCTTCCGGCGAGGGGTACGCCCGGGTGTCCTACGCCTACTCCGTAGAGCATCTTACCGAGGCGCTCAAGCGCATCCGAGAGTTTTTACAGCAGTTATAAGGAGGGAAAGCCTATGTCTCAGCTGTACAGCGTCACCGTGCAGGCCCCTGCAAAACTGAACCTGTCTTTGGACGTGGTGGGGCTTTTGCCTGGCGGGTATCATAGCCTGGATATGATCATGCAGGCGGTCACTTTGTATGAACGGGTGGAGCTGCACCGCACTGCTCAGCTGACCCTGACATTGCCGGGCAGCACTGTGTCCGCTGGGGCGGACAACACAGCACTTAAAGCGGCGCGGGCCTTCTTTGATTATACAGGGCTGGAAGGCGGGGCCGATATCCTGGTCTACAAAAGTGTGCCAGTGCGTGCCGGTATGGCCGGGGGCAGCGCCGATGCCGCCGCTGTGCTGGTGGGTCTGAATGTGCTGTACGATGCAAAGCTTTCCTTCAGCGAACTCTGCGCTCTGGGGGCGGGGATCGGGGCGGATGTGCCCTTTGCCCTGATGGGCGGCACCTGCCGGGTCCAGGGTGTGGGGGATCTGATCCGTGCGCTGCCTCCCTGCCCGGACTGCTGGTTCACCGTAGTGATGCCGGGATATGGTGTTTCCACCCCGGAGGCTTTTGCGGCCTACGACCGCATCGGTGCATCCCATCGGCCGGACTGCGCCGCCCAGGAAGCCGCCGTCCGCGCTGGCAGCCTGGAGGCATTGTGCGCAGCTGCCGGCAATGCGCTGGAGGAATGTAGCGGCGCACCGGACAACGAGGCGATCAAAGCCTTGCTGCGCCAGCAGGGGGCACAGGCAGCCCTGATGACTGGCAGCGGTGCAGCGGTGTTTGGCGTGTTTACACAGGAGCAGGCCGCACGGGCAGCCGCAGCAGCGGCCCGCACCCGCTGGCCGCAGGCTTATGTGGTCCGGCCGGACCGGGGCGGCGCCCGGGTCTGCAGCTGGGAATAACTCCAATAGAATAACCCTCCTTTCTTCTGGACAGAATAGCCGGTAAGAAAGGAGGGTTTTGTTGTGCAAACCTTTTATAAGTGCTGTCTGGTCCTGCTGATCGTCGGGGGGCTGAACTGGGGGCTGGTGGGCCTGTTT
>Bissell_p1__coassemble_1932_pt1 | contig 9695 bp, 10 predicted proteins | sample Bissell_p1__metabat2_low_PE_043 | metagenome-assembled genome bin Bissell_p1
TTGGTGAGTTTGAGAATGTGTTCCATGAGCTGGTTTCCCCTGACATCCATGTGGACATCTGCGTGGTTCCGCCTTCGGAGCGGCGGAACTATTACACGCTGGTGACCATGGGCATGGGTGCTCACCGGATGAATGTGCCAAAGGAGCTGGCGGAATACAAGCTGGAGCGAGCAGAGCTGGCCATCGCTCTGCCGCCGGACTGGAAACTGGATAAGGACTCCATGCAGGAGCAGCGGTGGTACTGGCCGATTGGCCTCTTGAAAGTGTTGGCCCGCCTGCCCATTTCCAACGATACCTGGCTGGGTTTTGGTCACACGATGGAAAAACAGTCGCCGTTTGCGGAGGATACAGAACTCTGCGCTGCGATCCTGACCGGCCTCCAGGATATGGATCTTGATACCTGCGGCGAAGTCTGCATCCTGCCCGGCGGCGAGGAGGTCAATTTCTATCAGGTTCTTCCGCTCTACCGGGAGGAGATGGAGTATAAACTGGAACACGATGCAGACGCACTGCTTGAGCGGTTGGCAGCAGTCAGCTTTGTGGTGTGTCCGGATCGTCCGAGCTGTCTGGAAGAAAAGGACTGAGCCTCCGCACTTCATAAACCCCCGAAAGCCTGTATAGCAGCAGACGGACAAAAGATCCCCCGCCGGTCGATGGATCGGCGGGGGATCTTTGCGGTCAATGCGTAAAAGACAGGAAGGATCGGGTCATGTCTGAGGCGTAGCGGATGGCGCAGCCTTATAGTCCTTGATCCAGTCGATCAGGTAGGACGAGATGGTCACCGTGACCAGGGAAAACACGATCCGACGGACGGGGATATAGCTGAGGGACAAAGCCAGCACCGTCAGGTCGGTAAACAGATACGAGCGGGACAGCCGCCAGTGGGTCAGATGAGCGATCACCAGCGCCAGGGCATCGTCTCCGCCGCTGGAGCCGCCCTGCCGCACGATCAAGCCGACGCCCACGCCCACAAACAGACCGCCAAGGATCGCAGCGATCAGAGGGTGTCCGGACAGGTCCGGCAGCATGGGGGGGAACTGCTCCCACAGTTTATAAAACAGCGAGATGCAGGAGGTGGAGATCAGCGACATTTTGATAAAATTGCCGCCCAGGATCTTAAAGGCCAGCAGATAGCAGGATGCATCCAGCACAGGGGTGATATAGGCGGGGGAGAGGTGCAGCCAGTGATCGATGAGCAGCATCATGCCGATCACGCCCCCCTCGGTGATGTTGGTGCGCTGGTGGATGTTGTGGATGCCAAACGAGCAGATCATGGCACCCAGGATAATATAAAAGATCTTCCTGGCCGTTATACCGTCGGTCAGCCTGCTCCACAGAGCAGAAATACGGGCTTTCATGAAAAGTTCCTCCTTGTAAAATATCGGTCTGTGTTATATCATAAACTATATAGTAACTATAATGTCAAGGGGGATCTTATGAACAGCTGCTTCACCATTGGGGAGCTATCCAAACATCAAAATATTTCCCGGCAAACACTGATCTACTATGATAAGATCGGGCTGTTCTGCCCAGCCTATACCGACCCCAGCAACGGCTACCGTTATTACAGCCCTGCACAGCTGGATTATCTGGACACCATCCTGATCCTGAAAAAGATCGGTTTCTCCCTGGACGAGATCAAAGAACACATGAAACATTACACCATGGAGCGGTCCATTGCAGCGCTCCAAAAGCAGCTGGTGGTCATCAATCGCCGCATCGAGGAGCTGCAGATGCTCAAAAGCCGGGTCAAACAACGGTGTACCCAGATGGAATCCTGCCTCTGTGCGCAGCACGAGGGGGAAAAGGTGACGCTGGAGCAGATCGAGCGGCAGTATATCCTGCTCCAGCCGGTACCGCAGCCGCATACGCTGGAGGATGTCAGCCTGGCTACAAAACAGTGTTTTGTTCGTGCTTTTAAGGAGAAGCTCCCGGTCTATTTCCAAAGCGGCGCCGTGGTCCCCTATGACCGTATCTGTGCGGGCCGGTATACCGAGGCCGAGTATGCATTTCTCCCCATTGAAAAAAAGATCCCCGCCGTGCCGGAGATCCGGGAGCTTCCGGCGGGGCGGTGCGTATGCACCTACCATGTGGGGGATTATCTTTCCATTGGCAAAGCATACGAGCGCATCCTGGACTACTGCGCAAAAAACGACCTTCACATCCAGTCCGATTCCTACGAATTTGCCCTGAATGATTACCTTTCTACCGGAGATGAGCGGGAGTATATCACCCGTGTCTTATTCTATGTCCAGTAAGCACCGGCTGCAAAATGCCCCGCACCTGCGCCTTTTGCAAGGCGTTGGGTGCGGGGCGTTTTGCAGATAAAAGCAGTTACTCAGCGTCCTGGATGGAGAGCACCGGGTAATCCTGTGCTTCCACGGCCTGCTTCAGCGCCTCGTCGGCAAGGTCGCTGCGCAGAGTCACCACAGCAGTGCCTGCGGTGTGGCTCACCTCAGCCAGCTCTACCTCTGGCAGAGCTTCCAGTGCTTTTTTGACACGGGCCTCACAGTGGCCGCACATCATGCCTTCGATCTTCATGGTCTTTTTCATAATGGGTTCCTCCTTTGAAGTGGAAATGGGGGCAGTCTCTGCCGGAGCAGGGGCTGCCGGTGGTTCGGTGGCGTCGGACTGAACGACACGTTCAGCAGAGCGGGGGAGATATTTGTGGTCCTTTTTGGGGTCGTGGGGGTCCACCCAGTTCAGCCGCAGCGCGTTGCTGACAACACAAAAACTGGACAGGCTCATGGCAGCTGCGCCAAACATGGGGTTCAGTGTCAGCCCAAAGGGGATAAAGACGCCGGCTGCCAGCGGGATGCCGATCACGTTGTAGAAAAAGGCCCAGAAAAGGTTTTCGTGGATGTTGCGCAGGGTGGCCCGGCTCAGCCGGATGGCGGCGGGCACGTCGGACAGGTGGGAGTTCATCAGGACGACATCGGCGGCATCCAGCGCCACATCCGCCCCAGCGCCAATGGCAATGCCGGTGTCTGCCCGGGTCAGCGCCGGAGCATCGTTGATGCCGTCGCCCACCATGGCAACCTTGCCTTCGGCCTGCAAACGGCGGATCACGGCCTCCTTGCCGTCCGGCAGCACTCCGGCGATGACCTCATCCACCCCGGCGGCACGTCCGATGGCGTTGGCTGTGCGCTGGTTGTCGCCGGTCAGCATCACGACACGGATGCCCATCTCCCGCAGCTGCCGGATCGCCTGGGGGCTGTCCTCCTTTAAGGTGTCTGCAACCGCCACCAGACCCATCAGCCGTCCGGCTCCGCCAAAGAACAGCGGGGTCTTGCCCTCTTCAGCCAGGCGCTGTGCTGCCTGCTCCAAAGCAGGGGACAGCGGCGCTTTTGTCTTGGCAAAAGCAGCACTTCCGCCAAACAGCTCGGTCCCGCCCAGTTTGGCGGTCAGGCCGTTGCCGGGCAGAGCGGTAAAGCTCTCCACCTCCGGCGGGCTCATCTGTTGCTGCTGGGCATAGTCCAGGATGGCCTTTGCCAGCGGATGCTCGCTTTTGCGCTCCAGCGCAGCGGCCAGGTTCAGCAGCTCGGTCTCGGTCACACCTTCGGCGGGCAGCAGGTCGGTGACCCGGGGCTGTCCCTGGGTAATGGTGCCGGTCTTATCCAGCGCCACGATCTGGGTGCGGCCTGCAGCTTCCAGCGAGGCAGCGGTCTTGAACAGGATGCCGTTTTTTGCGCCCTGCCCGTTGCCCACCATGATCGCCACCGGCGTGGCCAGACCCAGAGCACACGGACAGCTGATGACCAGCACCGAGATGCCGCGGGCCAGGGCAAACCCTGCCTCCCGGCCCAGCAGCAGCCAAACCACGGTGGTGACAGCGGCAATGGTGATCACAGCCGGGACAAAGACGCCGGAGACCTTGTCTGCGATCTGGGCGATGGGGGCTTTGGTGGCAGCGGCATCGCTTACCATGCGGATGATCTGTGCCAGGGTGGTATCCTCACCCACACGGGTGGCCTCGCACTTCAAAAAGCCGGATTGGTTTGCCGTGGCTGCCGAGACCCGGTCCCCGGCGGCTTTGTCCACGGGGATGCTTTCGCCGGTCAGAGCGCTCTCGTTCACAGCGCTTTCGCCCTCCAGCACGATGCCGTCCACAGGGATGTTTTCGCCGGGGCGCACAACAAAGAGATCGCCTTTGCGTACCTCCGCAATGGGGACGGTCACTTCGGCGCCATCCCGCACCAGAGTGGCCGTCTGGGGGGCCAGTTTCATCAGGCTTTTCAGTGCATCGGTGGTCTTGCCCTTGGAGCGTGCTTCCAGCATTTTGCCCACTGTGATCAGGGTCAGGATCATGGCGGCAGATTCAAAGTAGAACTCCATCATGTAGTGTTCCACCAAAGCCATATCGCCGTGGAGCTGTGCGCTGGTCATCTGGAACAGGGCGTAGGTGCTCCATCCAAAGCTGGCGGCGGAACCAAGGGCGACCAAGGTGTCCATGTTGGGTGCGCCGTGGAGCAGCCCCTTAAAGCCGTTGATAAAAAACTTTTGGTTGATGACCATAACAGCGCCGGACAGCAAAAGCTGCACCAGCCCCATGGCGATGTGGTTGCCCTCAAACCAGGCGGGCACAGGCCAGCCCCACATCATATGCCCCATAGAAAAGTACATCAGCACCAGCAAAAAGCCCAAAGAGGCGATCAGTCTCCGGCGCAGCTGCGGGGTCTCGTGGTCAGCCAGGGCATCCAGCTGGGCGCTGGGGGCGGCAGGGGAGGCGGCGTTTTTCGGGCTTGCGCCGTAACCGGCATTCTCCACCGCCTGCAGGATCTCTGCCTCGCTGGCAGTGCCCTCCACTCCCATGGAATTGGTCAGCAAGCTGACCGAACAGCTGGTGACCCCTGGCACGCTTTTTACGGCTTTTTCTACCCGGGCAGAGCAAGCCGCACAGCTCATGCCGGTAACATTGTATTGTTCCATCCTTCCTCCTTGGTCTGGTCAAACGATTCAGCGCATCAGGCGCTGCAAAACATCCAGCAGCTCGTCCACTTTGTCCTCTTTGCCCTGGCGCAGGTCCTCTGCAACACATACCCGGATGTGCTGGTCCAACAGCTCCCGGGTCAGGCTGTTCAGGGCAGAGCTGGCTGCGGCGACCTGGATCAGGATATCCGGGCAGTAGGCATCCCGCTCGATCATGCCCCGGATGCCCCGGATCTGTCCTTCGATCCGGCTCAGCCGGTTGGAAAGCTTTTTGGTCTCCTCGGGGGTGCGTTTGCGGTGGCGGCAGCAGCACGCTGCTTCTTCCTGGGGGGCGGGGGAGCACTGCGGATGATCGGATAACATAAAAAACTCCTTTCCTGAGAGAACGGCGGCGGGCACTTTCCGGCTCCGGCAGTTCTCCTTTGCAGGTGGTCGGTGCGGGAAAAACAATATACCCTATGGGGGTATATCTGCAAACTGATTCTACCATGGTTTGTCCCGTAAAACAAGCGGCAATGCTTGCTGCGATTGTGAAAATACTGTGAAAACGCTGCGCAAAAAATAAAAAAAGCCGCTGTACAGCCGGTCAAGGGCCGTACAGCGGCAGAAATATATAGAGGAGGCATCAGCCGCAGAAGCTGCGGATAAAGGCGATGTCGCTGGCAGCACGGGCGGGGACCGCTTCCTCCCGCAGCACAGGCAGACTGTCCTGCGGCAGCTGACGCAGCATGGCAAAGCCGTCGGCGTAGTCGATGACCGAGTCCTCCAGGCTGGTGGAATAGTGGCTGCCGTCCGGCCGGAACGCCTGGCCCTTAAAATGGACCGCAGCGATCTTGTCGCCGTACCAGTTGGCGGCTTTATCCCAGATCCGGCGCTGTGCGTCCAGGCTGGCATCCTCGGCGCCGATATAGTTGGCCAGGTCAAAGATCACCCGCAGATTGGGGCTGGCCATGGTGTCCAGTACCATCTTGACCGCCTCCGGGGTGTTCATAGCATGGTGGTAAACACATTCCACGCCAAACAATACGCCCTGCTCCTCGCAGGCGGGCAGGATCTCTGCCAGGCTGCGCAGCAGCGCTTCCTGAGCTTCCCGCCGGGTGACACCGGGCTGCTTGCTCATGCTGGTGGTCTCGCTGCCCATGCAGACGCTGCCCAGGAGCTTTGCATTGCGGATCTGTCCCAGTACCTTGGAGGTCTCGGCTCTGCGGCGCTCCTCGTCTGCATAGGACAGCTCTACATAGGTGCCGTAGACCGCAGCTTGTACGCCGCTTTTCTGAATGGCGTCCTGGGTCTCGGCTACCAGGGCAGGGGTCACGTCCCCGTAGCTGGATACGCCTTGGATGGCCTTGGTATACGCCAGCTGGGTGCAGGCAAAGCCCGCCTCCCCGATGGCCTGGAACAGCTGTTCCGGGGTCTGGCGGCCAAAATCATGGCCGCGTGCGCCAATCATAAACTTGGGCATAGCGTTACTCCTCCTTGTCCTGCTGGCCGAACAGACGTTCGGCAAACAGGTTCCACTGCCGTCCCCACCAGTACCAATCGTGGGCTACATCATAGCCCCAGACTTCCAGATGCACCGGCAGTCCCTGCGCCTGCAGCAGCTGCGCCAGCGCCTGGGTGTCGGCCAGAGCATCCTGCTCATAGGGGCCTTGTCCGGCGCAAAGGGTCAGCTGATCCGGCTTTGCCTGTGCCAGAAGGGTCTTGTCCGTCAGGCCGTCTTTGTGCAGATATTCCGTGGGACTGTTGCGCAGCCAAAGGTCATCCCGGGCGATCTCCTGCCCCTGTGCAAAACGATGCAGGTCGTACAGGCCGGACAGACCCACCGCACCGGTAAACAGGGCGGGGCGGCGCAGACGGCAGTTTACTGCTTGGTAAGCGCCGATGTCCACACCGGCACACCAAAGGGAGGTTTTGGGGGTCTTGCCGCCAGCGGCGTTCAGCTCCAGGATGCGGGGAGCCAGCTCCCGGGTCAGGTAGCAGAAATATTCCTCCTGCATCTCAGCCCGGCGGCGCAGAGGCAGGTCTGCATCCAGCAGACCCTCGCCGTCCAGGCCGTCCGCACAGAACAGCTGCATCTTGCCTGCATGCAGCAGGGGAGCGCAGGCCGCCACCAGGCCCTGATCTTCCCAATCATAAAAGCGTCCGCCGCGGCCGGGCAATGCCAGCACAGGGCAGCCGCTGTGCCCAAACACCTTGAACTCCATATCCCGGCCCAGGGTGGGGCTCCACTCCTTGTAATATGTGCCTTCGATCATTGGTATCCTCTCCCTTTCTGTTTCAGCGGATCACACGAACTGGTTGCGCTGCGGGTCGTACACATAGCCGATGGCGGCCAGCGTGCTGCACAGCTGCGCTTCGTCCGCTTCCAGGTCCTCGCACAGGGCGGCCAGGGTGGGGTAATAGTCCCGCAGCTTCAGGTTCAGCACACTCAGCAGCATGACAGGGTCCTTGGGCAAAACCATGGGGGAAAGCCTCCTTTCATAGACCGGGCACAGATGCAGACACAAAGCCCGGTAAAACAAAAAGCCGGTCACTCGACAAAGTGACCGGCAACATGCAAAAGATCAGACAGCGCGGGTGACTTTGCCAGCGCGCAGGCAGCGAGAGCATGCATAGATATACTTGGGAGAGCCCTCCACGACCGCCTTGACACGGCGGACGTTCGGCTTCCAGGTACGGTTGGAACGACGGTGGGAGTGGGAGACCTTAATGCCAAAGGCCACGCCCTTGCCGCAGCATTCACACTTTGCCATGGTATTTGCACCTCCTAGCAATGAAGTTGAAGAATTCAAAATAATCAGCTTGACTATTCTACCAGATTCCCGTAGGAAATGCAAGTGTTTTTTCAAATTTGCGTCGGCTTTTTTGCTTTCGGGTCAAAACGCTTGTTTGTCCGGCCCAAAAATAGTATTATAGAAGGTGTTTCAATACCGCAGCAGCCGCTGGGTCTGCTGGCGGACAGGATGTGCAAAGGAGAATGACATGACCGCACAAGGCATTTACTATTTGATCCGGGCTCTGGTCACCCTGGTGGCCATTCCTTTCCATGAGGCGGGCCACGCGCTGGCCAGCTGGCTGCTGGGCGACGACACCGCAAAGCGGGAGGGACGCCTGTCCCTGAACCCCTTTGCCCACTTTGACCTGCTGGGCACCCTGTGCATGGTGTTTGCAGGGGTGGGCTGGGCAAAGCCCGTCTCCACCGATCCCCGGAACTTCAAAAACCCCAAGGTGGGCATGGCGCTGACGGCGCTGGCGGGCCCGGTGGCGAACCTGCTGCTGGCGTATCTGGCTATGGTAGGCTGGAAGCTGATGTATTATTGGGCACCGGCCAACCAGGGCACGATGCTGGTTGCAATGTTTTTGAAGTATATGGTCTCCATGAACGTGGGCCTGGCTGTGTTCAACCTGTTGCCGGTGCCGCCGCTGGACGGCAGCCGCATCCTGTTGGTGGCATTGCCGCAGCGGATCTATTTTGGCCTGATGCGCTATGAGCGGATGATCCTGGTGGTGATGCTGGCCGCTGTGTGGAGCGGCTTTTTGGATACGCCGCTGTATTACCTGAACAATATGGTGTGGGATCTGCTGAGCGCCGGGACAAGCTATATCGACCGCATCGCCTACTCCATCTATTATGCCAGCATCGGGGCGGTGATCTGACTTGAACGGGGAGATCACCTTCCATCTGGAGGACTTTGACGGCCCGCTGGAGTTGCTGCTGGCGCTGGTGTCCAAGCATAAGATGGATCTGCACAACATCCCGATCCTGACCCTGATCGACCAGTACACCCAAACGGTGGATGCGGCGCGTCAGGCCGGGCCGGAGGTGGCCAGTGCATTCATCGAGATGGCCGCCCGGCTGGTGGAGATGAAGAGCTTTCTGCTGCTGCCCCGCAGCGAAGAAGGAGAGCGGATGAAGGAGGAGCTGACCGGTCAGCTGGTGGAATACGACCAGTGCCGGCGTCTGGCTGAAAACCTGCGCCAGCGGGCGGAACAAACGGCGCTTTTTGTGCGGCAGCCCCTGGTGCTGGAGTGGGACGATACCTATGCGCTGCATCATCCGGCGCAGATGCTGGTGGATAGCTGGCAGGCCCTGAACGGCCGGGCGGTCGTTCGTCCGGCGCAGCCCACACCGCAGCAATTCGAGCCGGTGGTGGCAGCGCCGCAGGTCTCGGTGGTCAGCCGGGTGGTCCATATCCTGCGTCGGCTGGTGGGGGGCGGGGCTGCCCGGCTGGGGCAGCTGTTCACGCCCCGGCAATCCCGCAGTGCCAACATCGCTACCTTTCTGGCGCTGCTGGAGCTGGTGCGGGGCGGCCGGGTGCAGCTGGATGACGGCGGAGAGGTAACGCTGCGCCGGGGCCGGCTGGCAAAACCAGAAAAGGGGAGAGAGAATGAACCAGACTGAATTGAGTGCCGCTTTAGAGGCCATGCTTTTTGCCTGTGGGGAACCCATTGGGGCGGACAAGCTGGCCCAGGCGCTGGGTCAGCCCCAGGCAGCGGTGGAAGCCGGACTGGAGAAGCTGCAGGCCAGCTATCTCCGCCCGTCCTGCGGACTGTGTCTTTTGCAGCTGGAAGACCGCTGGCAGCTGGCTTCTAAAAATCAGCAGGCTGTGTGGGTGCGCCGGGTGCTGGACACCCGCAAGGCGGTGCCCCTGGGACCGGCTGCGATGGAGACGCTGACCGTGATCGCTTACAATCAGCCGGTCTCCCGTGCGTTCATTGAACAGGTGCGGGGGGTGGACTCCTCCTCCAGTGTGGCCAGTCTGCTG
>Bissell_p1__coassemble_2706_pt1 | contig 7415 bp, 8 predicted proteins | sample Bissell_p1__metabat2_low_PE_043 | metagenome-assembled genome bin Bissell_p1
TCGAACCGCTGACCCTCTGCTTGTAAGGCAGATGCTCTCCCAGCTGAGCTAAACTTCCACATAATGGAGCGGCCGACGAGGCTCGAACTCGCTACCTCCACCTTGGCAAGGTGGCGCTCTACCAGATGAGCTACGGCCGCATATCCATTGTGGCGTGCCGGGCATCACCCGGCGACGTCGTTTATTATACCGCAAGCTTCGCCTGTTGTCAACTACAAATTTAAAATTTTTGTCGGGTTGTCTGCAATGTCGGTTTTTTTCCACACCACAGGTTTGAAAATATTGCAATCCAACTGGAAAGCCGATATAATAACAGGTGATAAACTGTCGCGCACCCGCAAGCGGCGTGTGTCTGCACACTGTGTTTTGTGCAGGGAGAGTTTGGGAATACACAAGTAAAAGGAGCAACCGCAATGTATCAAATCATCGAAAAGGTCGCGCTGAACCCCACCGTGGTCAAGATGTCGATCCAGGCGCCGTTGATTGCCAAAAAGGCACTGCCGGGCCAGTTCATCATCGTGCGCCCGTTTGAAGACAGCGAGCGCATCCCCCTGACTGTGGCCGGTTACGACCGGGAAAAGGGCACTGTGGATATCATTTTCCAGATCGTGGGCGGCACCACCATGGAGCTGAACCGGCTGAATGTCGGCGACTGCGTCCATGACTTTGTTGGTCCCCTGGGCCGCGCCACCGAGACCGAAGGCCTGAAAAAGGTCTGCGTAGTAGGCGGCGGCGTAGGCTGCGCCATTGCGCTGCCGGTGGCCCGTGCTCTGCATGAACAGGGCTGTGTAGTCCACAGCGTGATCGGCTTCCGCAGCAAGGATCTTCTGATCCTGGAGGACGAGTTCCGTGCCTGCAGCGAGGAACTGCGGGTGATGACCGACGACGGCAGCTACGGTACCAAGGGTGTTGTGACCGCCGCCCTGGAGGATCTGGTGGCCGCCGGCAACCAGTACGATGAAGTGATCACCATCGGACCGCTGATCATGATGAAATTTGTGGTAAAGACCTGCCAGAAGCACGGTCTGAAGAGCGTCGTCTCCATGAACCCCATCATGATCGATGGCACCGGCATGTGCGGCGGCTGCCGCCTGACCGTGGGCGGACAGACCAAGTTTGCCTGCGTGGACGGCCCCGACTTTGACGGCGACCTGGTGGATTTTGACGAGGCAATGGCCCGCAGCGGCATGTACCGCCCCTTTGAGGCCCACGCCCGGGAGGAATCCTGCAATCTGTTCAACCAGGAGGTAAAGTAAGATGGCTTTCAATATGGACCCCAAAAAGTGCCCGATGCCCACCCAGGACCCCAATGTCCGTAACAAAAACTTTGACGAGGTGGCTCTGGGCTACACCGCAGAGATGGCCATCAATGAGGCTAAGCGCTGCATCCACTGCAAAAACAAGCCCTGCCAGGACGGCTGCCCGGTAGGCATCAACATCCCTGATTTTATCGCGCAGGTGGCTGAGGGCGACTTTGAAGCCGCTTACCAGGTCATCGCACGGGACTCCGCACTGCCCGCCGTCTGCGGCCGTGTCTGCCCCCAGGAGACCCAGTGTGAGGGCAAGTGCACCCGCGGCATCAAGAACGAGCCGGTGGCCATTGGCCGTCTGGAGCGTTTTGTGGCAGACTGGCACCGGGAGAATGTCCACACTGCCCCCATCCCCGCCCCCAATGGTCATAAAGTGGCCATCATCGGCGCTGGCCCTGCCGGCCTGACCGCCGCCGGCGACCTGGCCAAGCTGGGCTACAAGGTCACCGTGTACGAGGCACTGCATGTGGCTGGCGGCGTGCTGATGTACGGCATCCCGGAGTTCCGTCTGCCCAAGGCCATCGTCCAGCAGGAGATCGACGGCCTGAAGAAGATGGGCGTGGACTTTGAGTGCAATATGGTCATCGGCAAGGTGCTGACCATTGACGAGCTGATGGGCGAGTACGGCTACGAGGCCGTGTTCGTAGGCTCCGGCGCTGGCCTGCCCCGCTTTATGGGCATCCCCGGCGAGAGCCTGAACGGTGTGTACTCTGCCAACGAGTTCCTGACCCGTTCCAACCTGATGAAGGCTTATCTGCCCACCAGCCACACCCCCATCCGCACCGGCAGCAAGGTCGCTGTTGTGGGCGGCGGCAACGTGGCCATGGACGCTGCCCGCAGCGCCCTGCGTCTGGGTGCAGAGACCGTTTACATCGTTTACCGCCGCGGCATGGCCGAGCTGCCTGCCCGTCTGGAAGAAGTTGAGCACGCCGAGGAAGAGGGCATCGTCTTTAAGACCCTGTGCAACCCGGTCTCCATCCAGGGCGGCGATGACGGGTTTGTAAAGTCCATCACCTGCATCGAGATGGAGCTGGGCGAGCCGGATGAGTCTGGCCGCCGCCGTCCCATCGAGAAGAAGGGCAGCGAGTTCACGCTGGATGTGGACACCGTGATCATGAGCCTGGGCACCAGCCCCAACCCGCTGATCCGCTCCACCACCCCGGGTCTGGAGACCAACCGCCACGGCTGCATCGTCACCGCTGGCGACGACGGCAAGACCAGCCGCGAGGGTGTGTATGCCGGCGGCGACGCTGTGACCGGCGCCGCTACCGTCATCAAGGCCATGGGCGCAGGCAAGGCTGCTGCCAAGGCCATTGACGAGTACATCCGCAGCAAATAAGATTTCAATGGGCGCTGCCGCAGGGCAGCGCCCATTTCTTGTTTCCCGGTCAGGGTTGTGTTACAATGGTGTTATCTCGATACAGAGGAGGAGTTCCCACCTTATGCCCAACATTATCCAGATCACCGACCTGGCCGCGCCAGAGCTGGACATCTACGCCCGCCTGACCCAGGCGCAGCTGCGCAACCGGCTGGAGCCGGAAAAGGGGGTCTTTATTGCGGAAAGCCCCAAGGTCATCTCCCGTGCGCTGGACGCCGGACTGCGTCCCCTGTCTCTTTTGATGGAGGAGCGGCAGATCACCGGTCCGGCCCGGCAGATCCTGGAACGGTGTGGTCAGGCCCCGGTATACACTGCCCCTAGGGAGGTCCTGGAATCTTTGACCGGCTACACCCTGACCCGTGGTGTGCTGTGCGCTTTCCCCCGCCCGGTGCTGCCGGACCCCGCCCAGCTGTGCAAAAACGCCACACGCATCGCTGTATTGGAGGGCGTGGTGGACTCCACCAACATTGGAGCCATCTTCCGCAGTGCTGCAGCATTGGGCATAGACGCCGTGCTGACCACCCCCACTTGCTGCGACCCCTTGTGCCGCCGGGCGGTGCGGGTCAGCATGGGGACTGTGTTCCAAGTACCGTGGACGCAGATCGGCCACACCGCCGCTGACTGGCCCGGCCCGGGCATGGAACAGCTGCGGGAGCTGGGTTTCCGTACAGCTGCTCTGGCGCTGAGCGACCGCTCGGTATCCATTGACGATCCTGCCTTGACCGCAGAGCCCAAACTTGCTATCCTGCTGGGAACGGAGGGCGACGGCCTTGCAGCAGACACCATTGCCAGCTGCGACTATACCGTAAAGATCCCCATGTCCCATGGAGTGGATTCACTGAATGTAGCCGCCGCCAGTGCCGTCGCCTTCTGGCAGCTGGGCCGGCACTGAGTCTTCTCTTTATTGCACAAAAACAGCCCCTTCCGTTGTACGGGAGGGGCTGTTCCTCTATTCTTTTTCTGCAGTCCCAATGCAGCAGCGCCCTTCATGCACGCTGCGCTTTATGCCGGCCTCTCGCTGGTCGCGAGACGTGTACCGGGCACATCGGTTTTTATAAAGCTGTTCCCAGCAAAAAGCCGGACCACTCTGCTGCAAAATGCAGTCCGAGTCCGTCCGGCCCAAAAGCACAAAAGAACAAGAGCCGGATGAAGCCTACCCTTCATCCGACTCTTGTTTTGGTGGAGAATACCGGGATCGAACCGGTGACCTCTTGCATGCCATGCAAGCGCTCTCCCAGCTGAGCTAATCCCCCATAAGCTGGTGTTTTGTGTGCCGCCCCCTGGCGACGTTGATTATTATACCAGCCTGCAGCAGGATTGTCAACACTTTTTGCAAACTTTTTTGCAAAAAAACCGCCGGGCGGCTCAAAAAGCAGCGCCCGGCGGCAAGGAGAAAGAAAAACAGCGTTGTTATATCAGACCTTTTTGTCTGCATGGAACAGCTGCGGCGCGGTCTTGGCCAGCAGGACCACCACGACCGTCGTCAGGATCGCTTCCGGGATCATGTAGGTGGCATTGTACACCGCACTGTACAGCCAGCACAGACCGTTCACGCTCATGTCCGCAATGCCGGGGAAGTTGATCTCGCTCATCCAGCTGAAGGCATAGTCATAGTCTTTCCAGACGATGTAGCCAGACAGGAAGCTGCACAGGTACCGCAGCAGGCAGACCACGAATGCGCTGACGCCCACACCCATCTGGTAGCCGGAAAAACGCTGACGGATCCCCTCCGCCAGGCCCAGCACGGTAAAGGCCAGCAGGTAGTCCAGCAGCACACAGCCGATCTGTGCGGTCAGGGTCTGGCAGTAGGCCAGGTTGTTGAGGCCCTGCACAAACTGCACCAGGCTATTGACAAAGGCCGTCATCAGGCCCCACTTGACCCCGTTGCGGTAGCTCATCAGCAGGATGGGCACCATGCTGAACAGGGTGATGGAGCCGCCATGGGGCATCAGCGGGATCTCGATCTTGCTGAGCACAGCGGACAGAGCCACCATCAATGCGCCTTCTACCAGCACACGGGTCTTGGAATTGGATTTGGTCATGTTGGGATTCTCTCCTCATTTCTTGTAGTACACAAAAACAAAAATGCGCCTGCAAAACTGCAGGCGCACGGGGTGTTTGTTGATAAAGAAGGACCTTACCGCAAACTACCTACGCCGGCATTACCCGGATCAGGTTCGAGGGTACTCCGCAAATGCGGATCTCAGCCTTTCGGCGCCCCTGTTTTTATGTCCGGGCTTAGTATACCCCGGCACTACCCCAAAAGTCAAGGCATAAGCCCCCTCTCCCGCACATATTTTTTAATGGTATCTGATTTTTGTGTGTTCAGGAGGGAACCGCATGAAAGGTGATCCGGAACGGCGGGCTGTCCTGCTGGGGGAATACATCGTACAGCACAGCGCTACCGTGCGCAGCACCGCCGCCGTCTTTGGGCTGAGTAAATCCACTGTGCATAAAGACGTTTCCGCCCGGCTGCGCACGGTCAGCCCTGGGCTGTTCATCCAGGTACGAGCTGTGCTTGCCCGCAACAAGGCCGAGCGGCATCTGCGGGGCGGCGCAGCCACCCGGCGCAAATACCACCCATAAAAACGCCGCCCTTTCCTCGATCATAGGCAGGGCGGCATTTTTATGGGGTCTTACTGCTCCGCATCCGGGCGGAACTGGCGCAGGGCGCCTTTTTCCAGGCGGCTGACCTGTGCCTGGCTGATGCCGATCTCACGGGCCACCTCCATTTGGGTCTTGCCGCGGAGATAGCGCAGTTCCATGATCTTTTTTTCCCGCGGAGACAAGGCTTCCACCGTCTGCCGAAAGGACAGGGCGCTGATCCAGCTTTCCTCTCCATCGGTATCCTTCACCTGGTCGATCACATACATAGCGTCGCCGCCATCGGTATACAGCGGCTCCTCCAGGCTCACCGGCTCTGCCACCGACTCCATAGCGGCGGCCACTTCACGCCGTTCCAGACCCGCTTCGGCAGCGATCTCGTCCATAGTCGGCTCTCGTCCCAGCTGTTTTTCCAGCCGTTCTCTGGCCTGCATGGCGCGGTACGCCGCATCCCGCAGCGAGCGGCTGACCCGCAGCGCATTGTTGTCCCGCAGAAATCGCCGGATCTCTCCAATGATCATCGGCACCCCATAGGTGGAGAACCGCACCGGCTGAGCGGGGTCGAAGTTGTCAATGGCTTTGATCAGCCCAATGCACCCCACCTGAAACAGATCGTCCAGGTTCTCCCCTCGCTGTGCAAACCTCTGCACCACGCTCAGCACCAGACGCAGATTGCCTTCGATCATCCGGCGGCGGGCGTCCCCGTCCCCGGCATGCGCACGGGTGAGCAGAACACGTTTTTCCTCCTCGGTCAGCACGGGCAGCTGAGAGGTGTTCACCCCGCAGAGTTCTACCTTATTATACATCCACACCCTCCGGTTTCCGTTTTGGATTCACCGGAAGTATGGGCCTTGCCCGCAGATATCATTCATGGCAAAAGGTGGACGTTCACCCCTGTGCCTTTTACCCGCTCTCTATACAGGCGCAAGCAGCCTTTCACATCTTTGATGCGCACAGACGGTTTCCATGCGCACACGCAGTCGCCCCCCTCCCTTACATTATATATAGGGCGTCAAAGATAGTACGACTTTAGCTATACATATTGTTCCAGTTCCTGACGAAGCTGGCGGATGATGCGTTTTTCCAGCCGGGAGATATAGCTCTGGCTGATGCCGATCGCATCGGCGGCTTCTTTCTGGGTACGCTCCACCCCGTCCAGCAGTCCAAAGCGCATCTCCATGATCTGCCGCTCCCGTGGGGAGAGCTTTGCCACCGAGCGGCGCAGCACGGTGCGTTCGGCATCCTGTTTCAGGCGCTACCCCACTTGATTCTCGTCGGTGCCCAGTACATCCGAGAGCAGCAGCTCGTTGCCGTCGCCGTCCACGTTCAAAGGCTCGTCAATGCTGGCTTCCTGGCGGCGGTTGGAGCTTTTGCGCAGATACATCAGGATCTCGTTGCCGATGCAGCGGCTGGCGTAGGTAGCCAGCTTGATGTTTCGCTCCGGCGTAAAGGTATTGACCGCCTTGATCAGTCCAATGGAGCCAATGGACACAATATCCTCCGAGGGCAGACCGCTGCTCTCGTATTTTTTGGCTAAGTACACCACCAGACGCAGATTATGGGTGATCAGTTCATCCCGTGCGGCGGGGTCTCCCTGCGCCATGCGTGCCAGCAGGTCTTTTTCCTGTTCTGGGGTCAGGGGCGGCGGCAGGCTCGGCCCGCCGCTGATGGCGTGCGCCCCGCCTGTGTAGCCCAGTCGGCAGAGGGCTGCCCATAGCCGGGCAGCCAGGCGTTTCAGTTTGTTCATAGGTTTTCTCCTTTGCTTTTCTTGCCATAATCTTAACTTGTTTTTGAAAGTGGAGAGGGGCTTATGGGACGAACCCTCTCCGTCATCGCCTTACGGCGATGCCACCTCCCCCGAGAGGGGGAGGCTCTGGCGAAAATGGAAGGTATCGCCCTCACCAGCTGACCGGTATAAAGCAGAAACTTTACGCCCTTGCCAAAGGCTCTCCCCTCGGGAGAGCTGGCGAACGGAGTGAGCCTGAGAGGGTTCGTACTGAAAGTGACCCTCTCCGTCATCGCCTTACGGCGCTGCCACCTCCCCCGAAGGTGGAGGCTCTGGCGAAAACGGAAGGTATCGCCCTCACCAGCTGACCGGTATAAAGCAGAAACTTCACGCCCTT
>Bissell_p1__coassemble_7571_pt1 | contig 3120 bp, 2 predicted proteins | sample Bissell_p1__metabat2_low_PE_043 | metagenome-assembled genome bin Bissell_p1
GGTCATGGCCTTGTTTTATTTGATGGGGGCGGCGGTGATCCTGGCTGTCTATTTCCGGGCGGTGCCGGAGGCGCTGCGCGTGATCTTTGCGGGGGCTTTTGGGCTGGAAGCGGTTGGCGGCGGTGCGGCAGGGTGCGGCATGGCACAGGCTGTTCGCTGGGGGCTGCGGCGGGGCGCTTTTTCCAACGAGGCAGGTCTGGGCTCTGCGGTAATGGTGAACGCCTGTGCGGATACCGACGAGCCGGTGCAGCAGGGGATGTGGGGGATCTTTGAGGTATTTGTGGACACGATGCTGGTCTGCACCCTGACAGCGCTGGTGCTTTTGGTCACTGGAGCGGCCGATCCCGCCGCCCCCCTGCCTGCCAGTGCCCGGGTGGGGCAGGCTTTCAGCCAGGTGTTTGGCACCTTGGGGCCGAAGCTCATTGCGATCGCCATTTTGTTGTTTGCCTACTCCACCGTGCTGGGGTGGAGCCATTATGGCGCCTGCGCCGCAGAGTATCTGCTGGGGCGCTGGGCGGTGGGGCCATACCGGGTGCTGTTTGTGGCAATGACAGCATGGGGGGCCAGTATGCAGATGGATCTGGTGTGGAGCCTGTCCGACACCTTCAACGGCCTGATGATGCTGCCAAACCTGGTAGGGGTGCTGGCGCTGTCCAAACAGGCGGAACAGATCACCCGGAACTATTTTGACCGGCAGCTTCGGGGCAGGGCTTTGCCGCCGATGCGTTCTGCCTGGGAGTAGCGCCGGGAAAAATGGGCAGCAGATGCAAAAAACAGCGGGTGCTGGATGCACCCGCTGTTTTTGCTGTTTTATCGCCGCAGAGCGCCGCCCCGGGGTCAGCGTTTGCGCCGGGGTTTGGGTCTTGCAGCGCCGCGGGCGGCGTGCCGCCCGGCCACAAGACCGCTGCCGAAAGCCCAGTGGAGGTTGAAGCCGCCGCAGGTCCCGGCACAGTCCAGGGTCTCGCCCACAAAGTACAGCCCCGGACAGCCCCGGAACGCAAAGCTCTCTGGCTCCAGTTCGGCCAGAGCCAGCCCGCCGCCGGTGGTCTGCGCCTGCTTCCAGCCGCAGGGGGTCACCGCCTCAAACCGCCAGTGCTTGGCGGTATGGGCCAGGGTCTGCCAGGCAGGGTCGGACGGGGCGGGCAGTTTGTCCGGCAGACGGGCTTGCTGCCAAAGGCAGCGGCCCAGCTTGGGGTGCAGAAGCCCCAGCCAGAAATCCGCCGGGGTATCCCCCGGCAGGCCGGGCACACGGTCTGCCATCTGCCGGGCCAGCTCCGGGCCGCTTATGGAGGGGAACAGGTCCAGCTCCACTGCGGGATGCTTCGGCCCCCGCTGGGGAGCCAGCAGTCCGGACAGCTGCATGATGCAGATGCCGGAGAGGCCGTAGTCCGTAAACTGGACCTCGCCCTCCTCCCGGGCCAGCAGGCGGCTGCCGTCCAGCAGGCTGGCGGCGGCTTTGGCCCGGATGCCGGCCAGCTCTTTGCGGGGGTGGGCGGTCTGCAGGGCGGTCAGGCAGGGGTATACGGGTTCCACCCGGCCGCCGCACTGCTGGGCAAAACGCACCCCGAACCCATCGGTGCCGAACTGCGGCCCTGCGGCTCCGCCCATTGCGCAGATCACAGCATCCGCGTGCAGGGTGCGGGGGCCTTGCTCGGTGTCCAGCTGCACAGCATAGCCGCCCCGGCTTTGGGCCAGGGTGCGCACAGTGCAGCCGGTAAGCAACTGCACCTGCCAGCGTTCCAGCTGCCGCTCCAGCAGGTTTACCAGGTCGGCAGCCTGGTTGGAGTAAGGGTAGACCCGGCCGGTCTCGTCTGCCCGGGTCATAAGCCCCAAGCGATGGAACCAGCCCAGAGGGTCGGCTGCATCCACAGCTTGCAGCAGCCGCTGCAATGCGGCGGGGTCTGCGGTAAAATACCGCTCCGGGCCGATGGAGAGGTTGTCCAGATTGCAGCGGCCGTTGCCGGTGGCCAGCAGCTTTTTTCCGGGCCGGGGGTTGCGCTCGGCCACCGTTACCTGCACAGCACCGGCACCGGTCTGGGCTGCCGCAAGGGCAGCGGCCAGTCCGGCGGCACCGCCGCCCAATACAAGGATCTGCCGCAAGGGAGATCACCACCGTTTCCTTGAGATATTCTCTGTTGAAGAGATCGGCTCCATTTTACCAGATGGGGCCGGTGCAGCGCAAGGGGGCAGCACAAGACGACTTTTTATATTAAAAAGACGGAAAAAGCCGTTCGCAACCGCTGGTTGACAAATTTCCAGCCCGGTTTGGTAGCCCGCAACCGGCGGATATGGTACACTGAGAGCGCCAAAAGCCATGAGATGTGGGAAAGGAAGGTTTTGTTTATGACCCTTGGAGAGAAGAGCGCTTTGCTGCGCCGATGATCCTGCTGGAAGCGGTGGGAGAACACAGCGGAAAAAACAAGGTATAATTCCCTCTCTCTGACAAATACTAGTCTCGCGGGCCGCACAAGGCCCGGATGGAGGGTATAGAGTATGAAAGCAACCGGAATCGTGCGACGCATTGACGAGCTGGGCCGGGTGGTGATCCCCAAGGAGATCCGCCGTACCCAGCGCATCCGCCGGGGCGACCCGCTGGAGATCTTCACCACGGGGGATGGCGAGGTCATCTTCAAAAAGTATTCTCCGGTGGGGGAGATGAGCAATGTGGCGATGCAGTATGCAGATGTGCTGAACAAGAGCTTTGCCCTGACTGCATTTGTCACCGACCGGGACCGTATCCTGGCGGCCAGCGGAGCAGGCAGACGGGACTTGACCGACCGGAGCGTCAGCCAGCCCTTGGAAAAGATCATGGACAGCCCTACCTCAGCCAGGGGGACCCGGCACAGGCGCTGCTGCCCTGTGAGGGGGCGCAGCGCTCCCTGCTGTGCGTCTGCCCCATCCTGGCGGCAGGAGATGTGACCGGTGCTGTGGGCCTGCTGACCGAGGACCGTACCGCCACCCCGGACCCCGCTCAGCAAAAAGCAGTGGCAGTGGCAGCGGCGTTTCTGGCAAAGCAGATGGAAGAGTAAGCCCTGCGGGGAGAAATGGGTCTTACCGGGCAAAACGCTTTTTATACGGCCTGTGCATATCTGCATGGGCCGGTTTTTGTGTTTGGAGGGG